>Ga0315279_10000118_pt1 | contig 169632 bp, 139 predicted proteins | sample YL17G06_20_MG_FD_203694 | JGI IMG/M metagenome (GOLD analysis project Ga0315279, IMG submission 203694) | Sediment microbial communities from Yellowstone Lake, YNP, Wyoming, USA - YL17G06_20 | ecosystem: Environmental > Aquatic > Freshwater > Lake > Sediment | place: USA: Wyoming | collected... | reverse complement strand
CACGTCTCTTGCGCCACTCTCCAGCGTTCCCCGTGTGAGGATGAGGGTACCACCCGCTGGACTTACTGTCAATTGCTGCGGTCAGTCCAGTCCTGCCAACGGCGGCATCGCCTCCGTCCGCCCCCCACCATAACCCCGCCCCCCGGCACCCCCCGGCAGGACCTCCCTACCCCAGCCCCGAATCTGCCCCCAACGCCGTTGCCGCTCCGGGTGGCCCTTTCGAGGAGGAACTCACTTGCCCGATTTCGTCCATCTCCACGTCCACACCGAGTTCAGTCTCCTCGACGGGGCGGCCCGCATCAAGCCCCTAGTGGCCAGGACCAAGGAGCTGGGCATGCCGGCCCTGGCCATCACCGACCACGGCGTAATGTACGGCGTGGTTGACTTCTACCAGGCCTGCCAGGCCGCCGGGGTGAAGCCGCTCATCGGTTGTGAGGTTTACGTTGCCCGGCGCACGCGCCACGACCGCACCCCACGCGTGGACGACGACTCCTTCCACCTCACCCTCCTGGCCGAGAGCGAGGAGGGCTACCGCAACCTCATCCGGCTCTGCTCGGCCGGCCATCTCGAAGGTTTCTACTACAAGCCCCGGGTCGACCACGAACTCCTGGCCGCCAACTGCCGCGGGCTCATCGCCCTCTCGGGCTGCCTCTCCGGAGAGGTGGCCGAGCACTTCTACCGTGGCCGCCCGGGCGAAGCCCAGCGGGTGGCTTCTTTGTACCGGGACATCTTCGGCCAGGGCAACTTCTTTATCGAGCTCCAGGACCAGGGCATCGAAGGTCAGAGGCAGGTCAACACCCAACTCGTGACTCTGGCCAAGGAACTCGGTCTGGGTCTCGTGGCCACCAACGACGCCCACTACATCCAGCGCGAGGACGCCCTGGCTCACGACATCGTTCTCTGCATCCAGACCCTGAGCTCCGTCAACGACCCCAATCGCCTCCGTTTCGGCACGGACGAGTTCTACCTCAAGTCGGCGGACGAGATGTGGGCCAGCTTCGGCGAGATCCCCGAGAGCCTGTCGAACACGCTGGCCATCGCCGAGCGTTGCGACTTCGGCTTCAGCTTCGGACAGGTCCACCTGCCCCAGGCCCCGGCGCCGGAGGGCTACGACAACGAGTCGTTTCTCCAGAAGCTCTGTCTCGAGGGTCTGGCCCGCCGCTATCCCGATCCCGACCCGGAACTCAGGGCCGAACTCGACGCCCGGCTGGGACACGAGATGGGCGTCATCCGTGACCTGGGTTTCGCCGGCTACTTCCTCATCGTCTGGGACTTCATCGACTTCGCCCACCGCCAGGGCATCCCGGTCGGGCCGGGCCGCGGGTCGGTCACCGGTAGCCTGGTGGCCTACTGCTTGGGCATCACCAACATCGACCCCCTCCGGCACCGCCTCATCTTCGAAAGGTTCCTCAACCCGTACCGGACCGAGTTTCCCGACATCGACATCGACTTCTGCGACACCAAGCGGGACAAGGTCATCGAATACGTCGTAAAGCGCTACGGCGAGGATCGGGTGGCCCAGATAATCACTTTCGGGACCATGGCCGCCCGGGCCGCCATCCGCGATGTGGGCCGGGCCCTGGAGATGAGTTTCGGCGACGTCGATCGCATCGCCAAGCTGGTGCCCTTCGGCCAAGGGCTCACCCTGGATCGGGCTCTCGAGCACAGCCCGGACCTCCGCCAGGCGGCCGAAGCCGATCCCAAGGTCCGTCAACTCCTCGACCTGGCCCGCAAGGTCGAGGGCTTGCCCCGCCACGCCTCCGTCCACGCCGCCGGCGTGGTCATTGCCGCCCGCCCCCTGGTCGAGTTGGTCCCCCTCCAGAAAACCCCCGAGGGTCTGGTTGTCACCCAGTTTCCCATGGACGTCCTGGCCGAGCTGGGTCTTCTCAAGATGGACTTCCTCGGCCTGCGGACCCTGACGGTCATCGAGGTCGCGGTCCAGGCCATCCGGCGGAGCCGGGGCGAGGACCTCGACATCGACCGCATCCCCCTCGACGACGCGGCGGTCTTCGAGATGCTCTCGCGGGGCAACACGGCCGGAGTCTTTCAGTTCGAGACCTCGGGTCTCACGGATCTTCTCCGCCGTCTCAAGCCGGAGGTCTTCGAGGACCTCGTCGCCGCGGTGGCCCTCTTCCGGCCGGGGCCCATGGCCATGCTCGACGACTTCATCGACGGGCGCCACGGCCGCAAGGTCGTAAGCTATCCCCACCCCTCTTTGGAGGGTGTTCTGTCGGAGACCTACGGCATCATGATCTACCAGGAGCAAGTCATGCAGGTGGCCGGGCTTCTGGCCGGGTACGACATGGGCGAGGCCGACCTGTTCCGCGTGGCCTTTAAGAAGAAGAGCCCCGAAGTCATGGCCGCTCAGCGCGAAAAGTTCGTAGGCGGGGCCGAGGGAAACGGGGTCAGCCGGGAGACGGCCAGCGAGGTTTTCGAGATGGTCTCACGCTTCGCCGGTTACGGCTTCAACAAGTCGCACTCCGCGCCCTACGCCCTGGTGGCCTACCAGACGGCCTGGCTCAAGGCCCACTACCCGGTGGAGTTCATGGCCGCCAGCCTCACCAGTGTTATGGACTCATCGGATCGCGTGGCCTACTACATCGACGAGTGCCGGAAGATGGGTATTCAGATCCTCCCGCCCGACATCAACACCAGTCGGGCCGCCTTCGGGGTCGCCGGCGACCAGATTCAGTTTGGCCTCACCGCGGTGAAGAACCTTGGCGCCGGGGCCATCGAGGGCATCGAGGCCGCCCGCGACCAGGCCGGGCCATTTCGCGGTCTTTACGACTTCTGCCGCCGGGTCGACACGCGTGTCCTGAATAAGCGGGCCCTCGAGAGCCTGATCAAGGCCGGGGCCTTCGACTCCCTCGGCGGCCACCGCGGGCAGTACATCCTGGCCCTCGACCGCGATCTCGACGCCGCCCAACGCCAGCAGAAGATGGAGCGGGAGGGCCAACTCTCGCTCTTCGGTGGCGCGTTCGGGGGTGGCGCCGGAGCCGCCGGCGTGAGCGATGGAGGCAGCGGCACGGTCGGGTCCGGCAGCCCGATCGGCTTCGAAGACTCCGGGCCGCCCCTCCCGTCCTGCGACCCTCTCCCCCGGGCCAGTCTCCTGGCCATGGAGAAGGAGATCCTCGGTCTCTACGTCAGCGGCCACCCCCTGGCCGACTATCAGGACCGGCTTTCGGTCCCCGACATGATCTCCACGGCCCAGCTTCCCGAACGCACGGACGGGGAGACGGTAACTGTCGGCGGGATGATCACCGAGATCAAGAAAATTATCGACAAAAAGGGCCACCAGATGGCCTTTATCACTGTCGAGGACCTCACCGGCCCGGTCGAGGTCATCGTTTTCGCCAGCGTCTTCGAACGCTGTTCGACTTCCCTCCAACCCGAGGCCATCGTTGTCGTTCGCGGCCGCGTCAACTACAAGGATGAGGACCAGGGGCCGAAGATTCTGGCTGACACCATCGAACCCCTGGCCTCGGCTAAGGTTGAGGCCGTCTACGTTGACATTCCGGCCGAGCTGGAGAACTACGAGACCCTGGAGCGCCTCAAAGCCGTCCTCAGCCTCTGCCAGGGCAGCTCACCCGTCTACCTGCGCTTCCTCTCCTGCGGGCAGGTCATTCTCACCGACAAGGAGTGCTGGATCCGGCCGGATCCCGACACCCTGGCCATGCTGGCGGATATCATCGGGGCGAGCGGAGTCACGGTCGTGGCCATGTAGGCCCTCGATGTCGGACTCGCCCGGCGGGACTCGCCCGGCGGGGGTGGGGAGGGTGGGGCGGAACTTCCCTTGATAAACCTGGACAAGCTGCGTATAGTTACCCCCAAAGGGCAAGAGTTACTCTCAACGGACAATGTTCTGAGACGAAGGTGGAAAAGTGTCGAGCAGCAAGGGTTGGTTTGGCCGGCGGAGATCGGCGCCGCTTCTCTTGATGGTCGTCCTGTTGGCACTGGTTGTCACGACCTCGTTGATGATCGGCTGCCGGAAGGGAGATGACCCGAAAGTGACGCCAAACGGAAATGGCGGACAGAACGGCGGCGCCGGCCAGGGCGACGGAGTCGGCCTGACCTGGTTGGGACACGCGACTTTTCTGATCACCACGCCCGGGGGCATCCGCATCCTTACGGATCCCTATCCCGGGAACCTCGGCTACGGCAACCGGCGCTTTGCCGCCGACATCGTGACCGTGAGCCACGAGCACTGGGACCACAACAGTGTGGCCAGTGTCGACGGGGATCCAGATATCCTGCGGGGTCTCAACGCTGACGGGGGCTGGGCTTCGGTCACCGCGACCGTCGGCGACGCGATTGTCTCGTCGATTCCGGGCACCTGCCACGACTCAAGCGGCGGGGCCAGACGCGGTCGCAACGCTCTCTTTATGATTGAGACGGGCGGACTGCGCCTGCTCCACGCCGGGGACCTCGGCGAGACGCCATCCGCGGAAGTGCTGGCCGCGATCGGACGGGTGGACGTTCTCCTCATCCCGGTCGGTGGCGTCTTCACTGTCGACGGCCCCACCGCGGCCGAAGTGGCCAGGATCCTGGGCGCGAAGATCATTATCCCGATGCATTATCGGACCCAGGGCATCGCTGATTGGCAGATCTCGGACGAGAAGCCCTTCCTGGAAGGTCAGGACGGCGTGAAACGTGTCGGCCAGAGTCAGGTTACGGTGTGGGCCGCTGACCTGCCGTCGCGACCGGAGATCTGGGTTCTGGACCCGGCGCCCGCCGGCGGTGGTTCATAGGCCGGCGAGGGTTCGCCGTTCATCGGGAAGGAGTGTCTCCCTGACATGCCCGAGAAGTGGGTCGTCGTCCATGTCGCGTCCAACCGCCCTGTGGCGGAGATGGTTCAGGACTTGCTGGAGCAGGAAGGTATCGAGGTTCTGGTCCGCTCGCCCGGGTTGTCTCCCTTCATCGGAGTGGATCTAATGGTAGAGATTCTTGTCTCCCCGGAACAGGAAGAGAAGGCCCGCGAGGTTCTGAAAGCATTCTCCGAAGGGCTGCCCGAGGACCCCGGCGAGGGCTCGCCCGGGGGCGCCCCCGAGGACCGGTCCGCCGAGGATGACGGGGAAGGCGGCGAACCCGCGAGGTGACAGGCAGACCCAAGCGCATCGGCGTCCTGACCAGCGGCGGCGACGCCCCGGGCATGAATGCGGCCATCCGGGCCGTCGTCCGTAAGGCTGTCTACGAGGGCATCTACGTCAGCGGCATCAAACGAGGCTACGCCGGACTGATCAACGGCGAGATGATACCGCTCGACGAGCGATCCGTCGCCGACATCATCCACCGGGGCGGGACAATTCTCGGCACGGCTCGTTCCGAGAGGTTCCCGTCGCCGGAAGGCTTCGCCGAGGCCTGCTCGCGCCTACGCGAGGCGCGCATCGAGGGCCTGGTGACCATCGGCGGCGGCGGCACCTTCCAGGGGGCCATGAGGCTCCACGAGGCGGGCTTCATCGCGGTCGGGGTGCCCGGCTCCATCGACAACGACATCCCGGGGACCGAGTACTCGATCGGCTTCGACACGGCTGTCGACACGGCCCTGGAGGCCATCGAGCGTCTCCGGGACACGGCCGCGGCGCACGGTCGCGTCTTTTTGGTGGAGGTTATGGGCCGCGATAGCGGGTTCATCGCTCTGGCGGCGGGGCTGGCCGGCGGGGCCGAGGCCGTGCTCATCCCCGAAATCCCGGTTGAGGCGGATCAACTGGACCAGCTCTGCCGGGGCATCCTGGCCTCTTTCACGCGGGGCAAGCGTCACAGTGTGATTGTGGTCGCCGAGGGCGCGGCATCGGCCATGGACCTCGGTCGACAGGTTGAGGAGAAGACCCACCTTGAGACCCGGGTGACCGTTCTCGGCCACGTGCAGCGTGGCGGGCGGCCGACCGGTTTCGACCGCACTCTCGCCAGCCGGATGGGCGCCGCCGCCGTCGACGCGATCAGTAACCGGCAATCCGGGTGCATGACCGCCTGGCGTTGCGGTAAGGTCGAGTTGGTTCCCCTGGCCGAGGTCGTCGGCCAGCGCAAGGAGATCGACCTGACGCTCTGCGAGTTGGCCAGAGTGCTGGCCATCTAGGCGCGGGCGGGGCTCATTCCCGCCGCGTCGACCACGGGACGGGAGAGAGAGCCTTGGCCGAATCCGGCACAGCGGGCCTTCGCCGCACGAAGATCGTGGCCACTCTGGGACCGGCCAGTGACAGCCCCGAGACGATGACCCAGATGATCCTGGCCGGGATGGACGTGGCCCGCTTCAACCTCTCCCACGGATTGTCGTCCGACCACCTCCGCCGGCTCGGCGCGCTGAGACAGGTTCTGAACCGGCTGCCGGGCGCGGGCGAGGGGGGGCCCCGCCTGACCGAAGGCGACCCGGAGGCGGGTCAGCCGCGGGGGTTCCTGGCCACCCGCCGTATCGGAGTGCTCTTTGATCTCCGCGGTCCGGAGATACGCCTGGGGACGTTCGTCGCCGGGGCCGTGCCTCTCCGTGACGGCCAGACCTTCACCATCACCACCGCCGGAATCCCGGGCACGATTGATCGAGTGGGGGTGGAGTATCAGGCATTCCCCGACCTGGTCCATCCGGGAGATCCGATCCTTCTCGACGACGGCAACCTGGTGCTGGAGGTCCTGGAGGTCCGGGGCGCCGGAAGGTCCAAGGCCACGCCCGCCGCCGGGGCCGCTGAGGTCGTCTGCCGGGTCAAGGTCGGCGGAGTCCTCGGCGACCGGAAGAAGATCAACCTCCCCGGGCGCCGCCTCGACGGACCCTATCTCTCACCCAAGGACGAGACCGATCTGGAAATGGCTGTCTCGGCCGGGGCCGACTTCGTGGCCGCTTCCTTCACCCGCCGGGCCGAAGACATCCACCGCGTCCGTGAGTTCCTGCGCGGCCGCGGCGGCTGCCAGATGATCGTGGCCAAGATCGAAAGTCAGGAGGCCCTCGAGAACCTCGACAGCATCATCGAGGCCGCCGATGCGCTCATGGTCGCTCGCGGCGACCTGGGAGTGGAGGTTCCGGCCGAAGACGTCCCGGTTATCCAGAAGGACCTCATCGCCCGGGCCGTGGCCGCCGGTAAGCCGGTCATCACGGCCACGCAGATGCTGGAGTCGATGGTTGAGCACCCCCGTCCAACGCGGGCCGAGGCCAGCGACGTGGCTAACGCCATCTTCGACGGCACGGACGCCATCATGCTCTCGGCGGAGACGGCCACCGGGCGCTACCCGGTGGAGGCCGTGGCGACTATGGCCCGCATCGCCCAGCGGGCGGAGAAGGCCTTGGGGCTTGGGGCGCCGGGTTGCGGCGAAGACCGGCGCCGGCCCGGAGGTGTGGTCACGGGAGGGCTCGGCCACCTCTGGCGTCCGGCCGAAGATGCCCCGACCGGCTCGACCTCGGTGCACGGCGTGACCGCGGCCATCAGCCTGGCCACCGTGACCGTGGCCCAACGCCTGGGCGCCGGGGCCATCGTTGCCACCACGGCCTCCGGCTACACGGCTCGGATGGTCGCCCGGCACCGCCCGGTGACACAGATCATCGCCGTCACGGCCAGCGAGACCGTAGCCCGGCAGCAGTCGCTGACCTGGGGCGTGCATTCCATTCGGGTGGACGAGGCCCAGACGACCGATGAGATGTTCCTGCGGGCGGCGATTGCGGCCCGGCGGAGCGGGCTCGTCGAGCCCGGCTCGATCATCGTCATCACCGCCGGGGCGCCTCCCGGCGCGAGCGGAACCACTAACCTCATCAAGGTCCATACCCTTGGGCGCGTCCTGGTCAGGGGTCAGGGACTTCTCCCGGCCTCGGCCACCGGTCTCGTCCGGGTTTGCCGCACGGCCGCCGAGGCCTTGGCCAAGGTTGAGATGGGTGACATCCTGGTGGCCGAGGCTCTGGACGCGGCCTACTCTCCAGCCATGCGGCGGGCCGCGGCCTGGGTCGTCGAGGCCGGCGGAGAGACCTCCTTCGCCGCCGGCGAGGCCCGGACTCTCGGTCGGGTGGCCATCATTGGAGCGGGCGAGGCGACCAAACTTCTGCGCGATGGCCTGGTCGTCACTCTAGACGGGGCTAGGGGGCTGGTCTATGAGGGCAGGGCGGTAGTGCTCTAGCCGTGGGCCATGGCGCCGACCGCCGGGGCGCGGGCCTGTGGCGCCGGCTGCCGGGATGCGGGCCGCCGGGCCGCCGGCCAAGATGGCCCCGCCCCTAGCGCTAGCGTTCCTCGCTCCCCATGATCCTCCAACCACTCGCGTCATCGAAGACGAGGGTCACGACACAGGTCTTGCCGGTCGTCCCGATCCGATCCAGGACAACAAGGCACTTGGCTCCCGATCCGTGGACGAGGAGAACGGGCGCCACATCACCCAGGCGGTGGTAAGCTTCCAGGGCTTCGGCCAGAACAACCTCGAAACTCGATAGACTCGGCTGGGGCGTATCCTTCAAGCCCGGGAGCCCCCGTCCGCCGGCCAGGTCGTCGACACTGCCCAGTTGCCAATCCCTTCTTGTCAGACCGAACTTGGACACCGCGCGCTCGTAGGCCCCGAGCCATCTCTCCGTGGCGAGGTTGAACGACGAGCGGGCGGACCCCCCACTCAGGATCATGGCCGTCACGCCGACGGTCAGGCAGACCAGGCAAACTCCAACAACCAGCGCCGGCCACCGCTTCTTCATCGACCCGCCCCTCTCCCCGTTCACTCCTGTCACTTACACCCGATGAGTTCCTCTCCTGCCACAACATGCCACTCCACGCATCTCCGGCAGGGAAGCATCTTCCTTCCGAGAAAGTCTACGCCGGCCCGGTCCGGGTTCCGCATAATGGTACGGGTGCGGGCCCGCCGCGATCCCGGGGCCCTCGGGAGGAGAGCAGGTTTGAACCTCAACGACCCCAAGTCCCTAAAGTCCCTCCGCGCCGACATTCCCGGCCTCGACCGCGGCGTCTATCTCAACACCGGCACCCTGGGGCCCTGCCCGCGCCCCGTCACCCGGCGGCTCTTCGAGCTCTACCAGGCCTGGCAGGAGGCCGGCCCGGGTAACCCCGACGTCTATGTCGCCATGGCCGAGTCCTCGCTCAAAGCCAAGACGCCCATCGCCGACTTCTTCGGCGTGACTCCCGACGAGTTGGCCTTGACCTCCAACTCCACCGACGGTATCAACATCGTCGCCAGGGGCATAGAATGGAGGGCCGGTGACGAGGTCATCATCTCCAATGAGGAACACCCGGCCGGTCTTCTAATCTGGCTCCATCTGCGCCAGACTAAGGGCATCCGGGTCCGCGTCGCCCGGCTTGACCACGAGAGCCGGTCGAGGATCCGGGAGGAGGTGGAGTCCCTCATCACTCCCCGCACCCGTCTGGTCGCCCTCAGCCACGTCTCCTGCATGACCGGGCTTCGCCTGCCCGCCCGCGAGATCACCGAAGTCTCCCACGCTCACGGCGTTCCGGTTCTTTTCGACGGGGCCCAGTCGGCCGGTCAGTTCCCTCTCAACCTCCCGGCCATCGGCTGCGACTTCTACGCCGTGAACGGGCACAAGTGGCTTCTCGGACCCATCGGGACCGGCGCCCTCTACGTCGCCGGGAAGGCCCTCGTCGATCTCGTCCCGGATCGGGTCGGGGGTGGTTCGGCGGAGAGCTACACCTACGCCGAGGAAGGGGAGATCCGGCTTCACCCCAGCGCCCGGCGCTTTGAGTTCGGCACCCGCTGCCACCCGCTCTGGCAGGCCTGGCCGGAGTCTTTGGCCCTTCTCGATGAGATTGGCCTGGCCGCCATCCAGGCTCGGGGGTTGGCCCTCTCGCAACCCCTTCGCCGGGAACTGGCCGGCCTCAAGGGGGTGACCCTTGTCGGTCCGGCGCCAGGCGGCGATCTGGAGCTTCTGACCGGCGTTGTCACCTGCCGCCTCGAGGGGATGGAAGGGGAGAGGCTGCGGGAGGTTCTGGTGAGCCGGTTCGGCGTTGTCACCCGCTCGGTGAGCGAGCACGAGGCCACCCGGTTCACTTGCGCGTTCTTTAACACGGAAGAGGAGATCGACCAGGCCGTCCGGGCGATGCGAACCCTCGCCGGCGAGACGGCGACGTGACGGAGAAGGAGGCTGGCCGGTGAGCAAGGAACGGACGCCCATTCTCACGCACAGGCAGGTCCAGGATCTCGGCCGTTTTCGTCCCACCCCCTACCTGGTAACAAGCCTCTACCTTGACACAAGTCAGACAATGCCCGGCGGTCGTGGCCGCCCGGCGGCTCTGAAGACGCTCGTCCGGGACGTCAAGGCCGGTCTGGACGGGCGCGACCTTAGCCGCAAGCAGCGTCAGTCGGTCGAAGAGGACCTGGCCGCGCTGGAGCGCATCATCCGCGACGCGCGCGCCCGGGGCGACAGGTCTATCGCGGCCTTCGTCTCCTCAGGGGCCGACTACGAGCAGGCCCATGGCCTTCCTCACCCCCTGAAATGCCGGCTGGTGGTCGACGAGACCCCCTACGTCCGCCCCTTGGCGGCGATGCTGGCCGAGTATCCGCGCTATCTTGTCGTTCTGGCCGACCGGTCCCACGCCCGCCTTCTGGCCGTGCACGTGGGGCGCGCGCGCCAACTCGGGGAGGTGGAGTCGGACGTTCCGGGCCATGTCCGGGAGGGTGGCTACCGGGGCATGGCCGAGCGGGGGATCGAGCGCCACATCGAGGATCACGTTACCCGCCATCTCAAGAAGGTGGCCGATGCCGCCCGGGAGAGCTTCGGCGATCGCAACTTCGATCAACTGGTCCTGGGGGGACCGGCGGAGGCGGTCGCCACCCTGCGGGACTTACTGAGTTCCGATCTACGTAGCCGCCTGGCCGGGGGAATCCCGGTGGCTTTGGAGGCCACCACGGAGGAGATCGTCGCCGCGGTTCAGGTCTTGCTGGCCCAGAGCACGGCCCTGCGGGACGAGGACCTTCTGGATCGCCTCGGGCAGGGCCTGTCCTCGACGGGCCTGGCCGCGGCCGGGGTCCTCTCGACCCTCGGCGCCCTGCGGCGCGGGGCTGTCGCCACTCTCCTGGTGGCCCAGGATCACGAGATCCCGGGGACGGAGTGCAAGGGCTGCGGCTTCCTCGGCCTGGAGGGCGAGGCGGCTTGCCCGGCCTGCGGGAAGACCGGTTCCAGGGCCGTGCCGGACCTCCTCCGGGAGATGATCGACCGGGCCGGCGAGAGTGGGGCGGAGGTTTTCCACATAGGAACCGAGCCACCCCTGGGCCGCCTCAAGAACATGGGCGGGGTGGGGGCCTTGCTGCGGTTCAGGCTGGTGTAGGGTGAGGCCGGGCGGCCGGCACAGAAGCCGCCGGGGGCAAGCGGAGGCGGCCGGCAAAGAAGCCGCCGGGCACCTGGGAGAAACGAGAAACGGGGAGGTGCGGGGGTTTGGCGGAAGTGAAGACTGGGAGCCGGACTGGACCGGACCAGGAGGATCCCGCCTGGTCGTCCGGGGCCGAGCCCTTCAAGATCAAGGTCGTGGAACCGATTCACCGCACGAGCCGGGCCGAGCGAGAGAGACTCATCGAAAAGGCCGGCTACAACCTCTTTAGTCTAAGATCCGAGTCCGTCTACATTGATCTTCTCACCGACAGCGGCACGGCGGCCATGAGTGACAGCCAGTGGGCCAGGCTCATGCTCGGGGACGAGGCCTACGCCGGGAGCCGCAGTTTCTACCGGCTCAAGGACGCCGTGGCCAACGTAATGGGTTTCCCGCTCGTGATCCCGACCCACCAGGGCCGGGCGGCGGAGAACGTTCTCTTCACCACGATGGTGAATCCCGGCGACGTGGTTCCGAACAACATGCACTTTGACACCACCCAGGCCCACGTGGAGCACCGCGGGGCCGAGGCCAGGAACCTCGTCCGGCCGGAGGCCTACGATCCCGTGGCCGACGTGCCCTTCAAGGGCGACATCGACCTCGATAGCCTGGAGGCAACCCTGGCCGGGAAGAAGACACGGGCGGGCCCGAAGACAGGGGCGAGCCCGAAGACAGGGGTGGGCTCCACCGGGGAGAGCATCCCGTTGGTTCTGATCACTGTCACCTGCAACAGCGGGGGTGGTCAGCCCGTCTCGATGGCCAACCTCCGCGAGGCGGCCGGGATCTGCCGACGTCACAAGGTTCCCCTCTTCCTGGACGCGGCCCGCTTCGCCGAGAACGCCTACTTCATCAAGATCCGCGAGCCGGGCTTCGCCGGTAAGCCCATCCGGGAGATCGTGCGGGAGATGTTCTCCTACGTCGACGGCTGCACCATGAGCGGTAAGAAGGACGGCCTGGTGAACATGGGTGGCTTCATCGCCCTGCGCAGCCGGGCCCTCTACGAGCGGGCCACTGTCTGGGCCGTGCTCTTTGAGGGTTTCCCGACCTACGGCGGCCTGGCCGGGCGGGACATGGAGGCCATGGCTCAGGGCCTGGAGGAGGTTGTCGACGAGGACTACCTGGCCTACCGCGTCGGTCACGTGGCCTACCTCGGCCGCCGGCTCAAGGAGGCCGGGGTCCCGATCATCGAGCCTGTCGGCGGCCACGCCGTCTACCTCGACGCCCTTCGCTTCCTGCCCGGTCTGCCTCGGGAGCGGTTTCCGGCCCAGGCCCTGGCGGTGGAACTCTACGTCGAGGGCGGGGTTAGGGGTGTGGAGATCGGCGCCGTCCTGGCCGGACGGGATCCCCGGACCCGGGAGAACCGCTTCCCGGAGCTGGAGATGGTCCGTCTGGCCATCCCGCGACGGGTCTACACCCGACAGCATCTGGACGTGGTCGCCGAGACCTGCCGCGGAGTCCTGGCCCGGCGAGAGACGATCGGCGGATTGGCCTTCAAGAAGGAGCCGCCTGTGCTCCGGCACTTCACGGCAACTTTCAAGAGAATTTGACCGCCCCGGGGGGAGCGAGACCGGGAGCGGGCCTGGGGGGCGCGCACCGAGTGGTACGGGAACGCAGAAGGGCCGAACCGTGGAAGATCAAGATGATCGAACCCATCAAAATGACCACCCGACCCGGACGACAGGCGGAGATCGAGAGGGCCGGGTTCAACACTTTCCTCCTCGACTCCGACAAGGTCTACATCGACCTTCTCACCGACAGCGGCACCTCGGCCATGAGCGACAACCAGTGGGCCGGGATGATGCTCGGCGACGAGGCCTACGCCGGGTCCAAGAACTGGCATCATCTCTGGGACGCCGTGGCCGAGATCTACGGGTTTAAGTACATGTGCCCAACCCATCAGGGGCGGGGCGCCGAACACCTCATTTCCCAGATCCTCATCCGGCCCGGCGACTACGTTCCGGGGAACATGTACTTCACCACCACCCGCGAGCACCAGGAGCGGGCCGGCGGGACCTTCGTGGACATTGTCATCGACATCGCCCACGACGCCCAGGCCGAGCATCCTTTCAAGGGTAACGTTGACCTCGGCAAGCTCGAGGCCCTCATCAAGAAGGTCGGGCCGGACAAGATCCCCTACGTGAGCGTGGCCGTCACCGTGAACATGGCCGGCGGACAACCGGTCTCGATGGCCAATCTCCGGGCCGTGCGCGAGCTCTGCGACCGCTACCTCCGCTCCGATGGCCAGCCCATCCGGATCCTCTTCGACGCCACCCGCTGCGTCGAGAACGCCTACTTCATCCAGCGGCGCGAGGACGGCTACAAAGACAAGTCTCTTCGCGTCATCCTCCGCGAGATGATGTCCTACGGCGACGGCTGCACCATGAGCGGCAAGAAGGATAACCTCGTCAACATCGGCGGCTTCGCGGCCACCAACGAGAAGGATGTCTACGACAAGCTGACCCAGTTGGTCGTGGTCTTCGAGGGCATGCCCACCTACGGCGGCCTGGCCGGGCGGGACATGGAGGCCATGGCCCGCGGCATCTACGAGATGGTCGACGACGACTACATGGCCTTCCGCATCGGCCAGGTCCAGTATCTGGGGCAACAGCTTATCGACGCCGGGGTGCCTATCGTGAGGCCGGTGGGCGGGCACGCCGTCTTCCTCGACGCCCGGGCCTTCCTGGATCACGTCCCCCAGAGCGAGTACCCGGCCCAGGCCCTGGCGGCGGCCCTCTACCTCGACAGCGGCGTGCGGGGCATGGAGCGGGGCAATGTCTCGGCCGGGCGCGGCAAGGACGGGAAAGAGCATTTCCCGAAGCTGGAGATGGTCCGCCTGACTATCCCGCGGCGCGTCTACACGGATAGCCACATGGACGTGGTCGCCGATTCCGTCATCGACCTCTACGAGCGGAGGAAGTCGATCAGCGGTTTCAAGATGATCTACGAGCCGCCCCAGTTGCGGTTCTTTACGGCCAGATTCGAGCCGGTGAGGCGGGAGGGGTTCTGGGGGCCCGGGGGGAGGCATTCCTGAGGGGACGGTGGGGTTTCATGAAGGCTGTCGTCGTCTACGAGTCGTTGTGGGGGAACACCGCCACCATCGCCCGGGCCATAGCTGAAGGCCTGGGGCCGGAGGCGCGGGCGCTGTCCACGGCCGAGGCGTCGGCAGGAGTTGTAGCGGACGCGGACCTCATCGTGGCAGGGTCGCCGGTGATAGCCTTCGCGCTTCCTACAGACAAGATGCGGGAACAGCTCGGCGCGAACCCGGGTCGCGCGCCGGTTCCCCCCGATCTTTCGCACCCCTCGATGCGGTCGTGGCTCCAGGCCCTGCCGAAAGGCCACGGTCGGTCGGCGGCGTTCGAGACCCGCTTCCGCGGCCCTTGGGGACACGCTGCCTCGGCCATCGTCCGGGGATTGGAGCGGGCGGGGTACGCTTCGACCGCGGAGCCGCGCGGCTTCATCGTGACAGGCGCCTACGGGCCGCTGCGTGAGGGCGAGGTGGAGCGCGCGCGGCAATGGGGGGAGGAGCTGGCCAGGCTGGCGGCTTTCCGGGACGACTAAGCCGTCTGGTTGACGGAAGCCGTTCACGGTCCGCCTGTTCGGCGTGAGGATCCCGCAACTGAAAGGATGGGGAGTAGGAATGTTCATCGCGATCAAAGACACCAAAGTGGTCGATCAGACGGCCGTCCCTCCGCAGTTCAAGACCACCGTGGAGGTCCACAACGCGACCTTGAACCCCCTGACCGTATCCTTTTCCTTCGAAGTGCGCCTGGCTGGCGTGTCGAGCCTTCATGCCTCCGGTCTGGTCCAGAATAGCACGGTTCCAGGCCACGAAACGAAGCCCTACGAGTTCCCATGGTCAGGAGAGTACCAGCGGAGCTACGAGCTGAAGGTCATCTACGGCAACCTCACGGTTCCGGGCGCCTACACATCGCCGCCGCGGCTCCGCAAGCTTCTGCCCGTCAAGCCGCCGCCGTCCCCGAGGTAGGGTTGAGGGTGGTCCGGGGCGCTACCCCGTTCGCGCGCGTAGCTGCCGCGAGAGGACATTCCCAGGCGAGGTAGAAGACGGCAAACCAAGTTGTCGGAAAGGAGGTCCGAATACCGAAACGGTTTCGACCGATCCGGGATAAACGCGAAGGGAATGGTTAACGATGCGTCAGCGCAAGGTGACGTCCATCGTCGCGCTTGTTCTTCTCAGCGTCTTGGTCCTTTCCACCTTCTCCTCAAGCGCGGCGGCCTCTTTCGCCTCTTATGTCGATCTTCCAACTCACTGGGCCCGAACCTACATCGAGCAGATGTACAACGTTGGGGCCCTGGATGATCCGCCACCCCTCTATCATCCGGACACGCCCATTACCCGAGGGAAGTTCGCCCGTTACCTCGTCCTCGGCTGGGGGCTTGAGCCCTATAGCGGCGCAACCGAATTCCTTTCCGATGTGCCGCCGGCTCACCAGTATTTCAAGTTCGTCAACGCCCTCTACGTCCGGGGGATAATGATCGGAAGCGGTGGCGTCTTCGGCGTGGGCGATCCGCTCACGCGCGAGCAGGCGGCCACTGTCTTGGTGCGCGCGGCGGGTCGTGAGGAAGCGGCCCAGCTCCGGCTGGTAGCCGACGCCGAGGCCATCGTCTCCCGCTACAGCGACCACGACTTCATTTCCCGCTGGGCTATCCCCTACGTGGCGGAAGCCTACACGGCCGGACTGTTTCTGGGAGACGCGGCCGGCACGTTCCGGCCCCGGGCCTCCATGACCAAGGCCGAGGCCTGCACCGTCTGCTATCGGACCAGGCAGGGTCAGCCCCTCCTAGACTTTGGTGACGCTCCCGACTGGGCGCCCCTGTTCAACTTCCCGTCCCTCCTGATCAGCGACGGCGCCCGCCACAAGGACTGGAAGACGGTCTGGCTCGGCGAGCGGGCCGACGGAGAGCTGGACTCCCGCCAGGTCAACGCCGACTTCTTCGACGACGGGTTCGTCCGGTTCATAGCCGGCGGGGCCGCGGCGCCGACCTTCCAGATTGAGTTCGAGGTTAGCGTGGCCAGCCGTGATCCGTCTCTTTACGGGAAGGACCCGGCCAAGAATCTCTACTTCAACCTTCTCATCGACTGGGACAAGGACATGCAGTGGGAACAGGGTGAGTGGGCCGTCCAGAACTTCCCCATCGACCCCAATACCTGGCCGGCCGGCCAGATGATGGCCACCCTACTCTCTCCGTCCTTTCTCGCCAAGGGCAATCCTTACGAGTGCTGGTACCGGTTGACCCTGACTTGGGGCGAGACGGCGCCGGCGGCCTGGATCGGCAAGGGCCTCTTCACCTACGGCGAGACTGAAGACTACGGGCCGGAAGAGCAGAAGATCGTGGTTCTCACCGAGCTCACCGCCCTCAGGGACGAGTGGCTTCGCTCCCAGGACCAGGCCAAGATGGCAGCGGCCGTCGGTCTCGGCGAGATCATCCCCTACGTTGAGGATCTCATCGCCGAAGAGCAGGCCGACGACCCGGTCCAGGTCCTGATCGACAAGAAGAAGAAGATCCTCGACCTCCTCTACGACTCGGCCGAGGCCGCTCTGGCCTGCGGCATGAGCCAGGAGGATGTTGACCGTATCTTCGAGGGACTCTGGAAGCGGATGGCCTTTGTCACCGAGGAGGAGTGCAAGCGCCACACCATCGGCATCCTGAGGGATACTCTCCGCCAGAACTTTGGTATCCCGGCCGACTCGGGCAAGAAGATCCAGGAGGCCCTGGACAAGCTGGCTGACCTGCTCTACGAGCAGGAACGCGGTGACCCGGTTCAGCTCCTTCTGGAGAAGAAAGTCCGTATCATCGCTCTCCTCCAGGAGCTTTTGACCGCCTTGCGGGCGGATAAGCAGACCGGACCCGCGGCCTCGGTCGAGCAGGCTCTGGCCTTCATGCTCTTCATCAAGGCTCTGGAGGAGCCGGTGCCTCCCCAGCCCCCGCCACCAACCTGGCCGCCGCTGGTTCCGCCCAAGCTCCCCGGACTCATCACCGGGGTTCACTCTATCTTCGAGTGCACCAATGGCCAGGTCCTGATGAAGATCCATCTGCTCACAAACTACGGGCTGGAGAACAAGGTCTACGACATCGAGATCTACTGGGGTCACCAGGTTGGCGCCGCGCCGGTGGCAGGCTTTGTGGCCGGCAGCGGACCTCAGGGCTGGACGTCGCAGACCTCGACCGTGGGCATTCGCTTCTCCGGGGACACGCCGCTGGTGCCCTGCACCCCCTACTACTTCAACTTCACCGGCCCCTGTCCGGGTGACGCGATCGTCTTCGTTCTCACCGACAAGGAGCATCGCCCGATCGGTCACTCGGTGAGCCAGAAGGTAAGGAGCGGTTTCATCCAGCTCCTGCCCGGAGAGTCCGCCAGTATCCTGAACAAGCTCGACCCGACGACGGCTCCTTCGGACATGTGGGACATTCAGTACGTGATCCAGATGTCTCATGTCGGGCAGTTGCCGACGACCGAGTCTTGGCTGCTGGCCAACATCGCCTACGGGGGCGGCATCATGCTTCTCCCGGATGGGGTCGGCAGTCTGGAGCCAGGCGGCTACCTGCCCGAGGGCGACTACACCGGAGGGGTCGGTCCCGTGAAGGCGGGCGAGTTCTACGCCTTGAGAGACCACACCGGCGAGGGTTACGCCTTCCTCTACGTGGTCTCCGCCGGTCTCAACGGCTGTCTCCTCGACTGCGAGTACAACACGCACGGGATGATGGTCTGGGGACGTTTGCCCAGACTGGAGGAGTAGAGCCTAAGGCCAATGACATCAGGACCCCGGCGCGCCCGCGAGGGCGCCGGGGTCCTTGCTGTCTCGACCAAGCCCGGGAAGGGGTGAATATTCCGCCCGCCCCGGACTCAGCCTAGAACCCAGGTAGGTCCTGCCAGGACGTCTCTTGGCGACCGGGGGAAGCCATCTCTTTGTACCTGGGTAGCCACGAACTCGGCCTCGAGGAGGCCGCCATCGGACGGGAATGGCTTCTCACCAATGGTCTCGGCGGGTTCGCCTCCTCGACCGTCGCCGGGCTGAACACTCGCCGCTACCATGGCTGGCTCGTGCCCCAGGTAGCCAGGTGCGGCGGGCGTTTTGTGGTCCTGGCCACGGTGGAGGAAGAGGTCCACCTCGGCGGCATCTCCCGCCCAGGCTGCCGCCACCTCCAAGGGTTCGCTCTCGATCCGCTCCCGGTTTTCACCTACGGCCTGGGTGGTCTCTTCCTCGAACGACTTATGGTCATGCCGCGGGGTCAGAACCGCATCGTCGCCGTCTACCGCTTCTCAGGCCTCCTGGAGGCCGGGGCCGAGGTCGACGTTGTCCTGCGACCCCTGATCACCTTTAGGTTCTACCATCACCTGATGCGGGCCACCGACTGGCCGTTTCGGATCGAGACAGGTCCGGGCTGGGTCAGTGTCCAGCCTCACGACGACGCGCCGACCCTGGTTCTCCGCTTCGCGCCCGGCGGGGGCGTCTGGCGGGCCGAGGGTGGCTGGCGGCGCGGAGTCGAGTACGCCGAGGAGCAAAGACGGGGTCTTGACTACGTGGAGGACCTCTACTGCCCGGGACAGTTCCAGTGGCGGGGTCTTGATCCGAGAGAAGGAGTGGCTTTCAGCGCCGCCCTGGCCGAGGATGCGGAAGAGGCGGCCCGGCTGAGGGAGGCGCCCTTCGGTGTCCGCGAGGCGCTCCGCTGGCGGGCGCGGGAGATCGCCCGTCTGGAGGCCGTGGCCGGAAAGGGCCGGCGGGCCGTGGCGGCCAGAGCCATCGCCGACCCTCGGTCCCCCTCGGCTAAGGCCTTCCTGTCCCGACTCCTTCTTGCCGCCGACTCCTTCGTCATCGCTAACCCCCGGACCACGGTCATCGCCGGTTTTCCCTGGTTTGAGGACTGGGGTCGCGACACCCTGATCGCTTTCACGGGTCTCTTCCTGGTCACCGGACGTTTCGAAGAAGCCTTTCGTGTCCTGGCCGGTTACGCCTCGTTCGTGCGCGAAGGGCTGGTGCCCAACCGGTTCCCCGACCAGGCCTCCGACCCGGATTACGGGGCCGCCGACGCCGGGCTGTGGTTCTTTCACGCCGTCCAGGCCTACCTGGCCTACACGGGCCACCTTGGACAGGTGCGGGACACGCTCCTTGGACCGCTGCGGGAAATCGCGGAGGGCTACGCCGGGGGCACCCGCCTGGGCATCGGCATCGGACCGGACGGCCTTCTCCACGCCGGCGAGCCCGGGCGAGCCGTCACCTGGATGGACGCTAAACTCGGCGACTGGGTTGTCACCCCCCGGCGGGGCTACCCGGTGGAACTCAACGCCCTGTGGTACAACGCTCTTCGCTTTCTGGCCGAACTGGAGGAGAGACTCTCCGGCGGGGGGCGGGCGTCAGGGCCTTGGTCGGAACTCGCCGCCCGGGTCAAGTCGGCCTTCGGCGCCCGCTTCTGGAACCCAGCTCGGGGCTATCTCTACGACGTTCTGGGAGAGGCGGGCAGTGGCGCCACGGGTGGCCGCGGAACGGCCGGCGGCGACGCGAGCAGTGAAGAGACCGCGGACGCGTCGCTCCGCCCCAACCAGATCCTGGCCGTGGCCTTGCCCCACCCGGTTCTGGACCGCGCCCACTGGCGGCCGGTGGTGAGGGTCTGCCTTGAGGAACTCTACACCCCCTACGGCCTGCGGACCCTGGCCCCCTCGGACCCCGCCTACCGGGGCCTCTACCGCGGCGGGCCGGCGGAACGTGACGGGGCCTACCACCAGGGCACGGTTTGGCCGTGGCTCCTCGGTCCGTTCATCACCGCCCTGCGCCGGACCGAAGACCGTTCCCCGGCCAGCCGCCTCGTGGCCGCGCGGATGATCCTGCCCTTTGAACACCACCTTCGAGAGGCGGGCATCGGTCACATTTCGGAGGTCTTCGACGGCGACCATCCCCACCTACCCGGCGGTTGCGTCGCCCAGGCTTGGAGCCTGGCCGAGATCCTGCGGGTCTACGTCGAGGAAGTCCTCGACATCCGGCCACCCGGGGTAGGCTAACGCGGCGCGGGGACCGGGTCGCGGCCGGGGCGGTCCGCCGGTCGACGGCTTCTGCGGCCCGTGGACATCTAGGTGGACATCTAGAAGGAGGAGTCCTGAGAGTGCATGTCCTAATGCTCAGTTGGGAGTACCCGCCCGCCAGTGTGGGCGGGCTGGCCAGGCACGTGAGCTACCTCTCGCGGGAGGTGGCCGGGCGCGGTCACCAGGTCGACCTTGTCACCCAGGGGGCCGGCGCGGACGTTGGGTTTGACGAAACGCCGGTGGGGGAGGGGCTTCTTCGGGTCTGGCGCCGGGCGCCCTACGCTCTTTCCGCGCCCGATTTCATTCACTGGGTCCACCAACTCAACTACGGTCTTCTCGAAGCCGTCCTGGAGATGACCGGGCGGCAGGCCCACCCCTTCGACATCATCCACGCCCACGACTGGCTGGTTGCCTTTGCCGCCCGGGCCTGCAAACACGCCTGCCGGACGCCTCTGGTGGCCACCATCCACGCCACCGAGGCCGGACGCCACCACGGTATCCACAACCCGGGGCAGCGCTACATCAGCGAAGTCGAATGGTGGCTCACCTATGAAGCCTGGCGGGTGATCTGCTGCAGCGAGTACATGAAAGCCGAACTGGCCGGCCAGTTTCAGTTGCCGGCCGACAAGATCCGCGTCATTCCCAACGGCGTTGATCCCGCGGACGTGGACGCCGGCGGGGACGGGGAGGCCCCCGGCGCGAACGGGGAGGCCGGCGCGAACGGGGAGGCCCCCGGCGGGGACGGGGGGGCCCCCGGCCGGGACGCCTACGCCCAACCGGGCGAGGACATTGTCTGCTACGTCGGGCGCCTCGTCCGGGAGAAGGGCGTGGACACTCTCCTTGACGCCCTACCGGCCATCCTGGACCGGCGTCCGGCCACGCGCCTGGTCATCTGCGGAACCGGTCCCCACGAGGACAGCCTCCGCGAACACGCCGGCCGGATGGGTCTCGGCGATTTGGTCCATTTCACGGGCTACCTCGACGACCATCACCGCAATCTTCTCTACGGGTGGGCCTCGGTGGCCGTTGTCCCAAGCCACTACGAACCGTTCGGCTTGACGGCCCTCGAAGCCATGGCCGCCGGCCTGCCCGTGGTGGTCTCCGACACCGGGGGGCTCGGCGAGACGGTCGTTCACGGGGAGACCGGGCTCAAGGCCCGCCCGGCGAACCCCGGCGAACTGGCCTCGGCCATTGTGCGCCTTCTCGGGGATCGGGTCCTGGCCCGACGCCTGGCCACCAGAGCCAGGTCGGAGGTCTTCGACCGCTACTCCTGGCCCAAGGTCGCGGCCGAAACCGAAGAGGTCTACGACGAGGTCGTCCGGGCGGCGCGGGAAAGTGGCTGGATCGCGGAAAGCGGACTCCCGGTCGGGGAAGACTGGGGTGAGATGAGGCGCCGGACGCGGGCCATGACCCGGGGTCTGCAGCCCATCGGGCGCTACAATCCCTCCTCGTGACGGGATAGGGCGACCAGGTTCTTGGACCCAAGAGCGGGAGAGCGGTGACCTGAGATGAAAGCGGTGGTCATGGCCGGCGGCGCGGGGACGAGACTTCGTCCCCTGACCTGCGGTCTTCCCAAGCCCATGGTGCCGGTGGGGAACCGGCCCATCCTTGACCATGTCCTCACCCTTCTCGCCCGGCACGGCTTCACCGAGGCCCTTCTCACCCTCCACCACATGCCCCGGACCATCCGCGATCACGTGGGCGACGGCGGCGCTTATGGCCTCAAAGTCAAGGGCTACGTCGAGGACGTGCCCCTGGGCACCGCCGGCAGCGTGAAAAACGTGGAAGCCGAACTCGACGGGACGTTCATCGTCATCAGCGGCGATGTTCTGACCGACTTCGACCTCACGGCCCTCCTGGACTTTCACCGGCGACGGGGAGCGGCCCTGACCATCGGCTTGACTTCGGTTGATACCCCCCTCGAGTACGGGGTCGTCGTCTGCGACCGCGACGGGCGAGTCACCCGGTTTGTCGAAAAACCCTCCTGGGGCGAGGTTATCTCCGACCAGGTCAACACGGGTATCTACGTCGTCGAGCCCGAGGTTCTCCGGCTCATCGAGGCCGGCCGGGTCTCCGACTTCAGCCGGCATCTCTTCCCCGCTCTCATGGGGGCGGGGATGCCCCTCTTCGGCTACCACGGCCACGGCTACTGGTGCGACGTGGGCAATCTCAGCCAGTACCTCCAGGCTCACGTTGACGTGCTTGAGGGCCGGACAAGCCTGGAGATCGAAGGTTCGGAGCTTTCCGAGAAGGTCTGGGTAGGCTCAGGGGTGGACATCGCCCCGGGCGTCGAACTCGTCGGCCCGCTGCTTATCGGGGCCGGCTCCTACCTCGGGCTGGGCTCAAGGCTCGAGGGCCCGGCGGTCCTGGGCCGCGAGGTTGTCATCGGCGGGCAGGCTTCGGTCAAGCGGTCGGTGATCGGCGACCACTCCTTCGTCGGGCGCCTGGCCGAGGTTCGCGGGGCCATATTGGGGCGCGGCGTGCGGCTCAACAACCGCTGCTCGGTCTTCGACGGGGCTGTCCTGGCCGACGAAGTGCGGGTCGGGGAAGAAACCACGATCAAGCCCGGGATCAAGGTCTGGCCGGGCCGGAGCGTTGCCCCGGAGACCGTTCTGGGCGACAGCCTGATGTGGGGGCAAGGCTCGGGCTATGGGGTTTTCGGCGAGGCCGGAGTGACGGGCACGGTCAACGTTGATCTCAGACCGGAGCTTGTGGCCCGTCTCGGGGCCGTTTTCGGGGCCGCGCTGCCGGCCGGGGCCACGGTTGTCGTCGGGGTGGATGCCGCGCCCGCGGCTCGGCTCCTACGGGAGGCCCTCGTTTCCGGGCTGGGGCTGTCCGGCTGCATTGTCCTGGGCCTCGGGGAGCTACCCGCGACCGCCGTTCGCTACGCGATCACAACCACGGGCGCCGCCGGCGGGGTTCACCTCGGCCTCGCGGGCGGGGATCACCTCGGCCGCACCGGTGATTGCGGGGAGGGTCCGGATCGCGGCGACGGCCGCTGCCGCATTAGGTTCCTTGACTCCGACGGGTCTGACCTGGGCCGCAAGGTGACGCGCCGTCTGGAGCGGAGTCTGGGAGACGAGGACTTCCGACGGGCCGCTCCCGACCACTTGGGTCAGATCCGCTTCCTTCCGGGCCTGGGCGAGGCCTATCTGGCTCACCTTACCGAACGTGGACGGGGTCTGGCCCGGAAAGGCCTGATCGTGGTCGGCGCCTACCGCCACCCGTGGCTCGCCGCTCGGGCCGGGGAACTCTGGCGGGCTCTGGACGTGGCCCACCTGGCCGTCGAACCGTTCGCTCCCTCGTCCGCCGCCGGCGACGAAAAACCCGCTTGGCGAGACGACGTCTGCCGACGAGTTAGGGAGACCGGGGCCGCCTTCGCTTTCGAGGTTGGCCCGAGCGGAGAAGACCTGACCCTCATTGACAACCTGGGCCGCCCGCTCACGCCGGCCCAGACCTGGCTCGTTCTCTCGAGCGTGGCCATTGTCCGCGACGGAACACCCATCGTCGTGCCTTCGGACCTGCCGCGGGCCGTGGCCGCGAGACTGGCCGCGCTCGGGGCTCGGCCGGTCCCGTGCCGGTCGTCGCGCGCGGAGCTTCAGGCCCGAATGCGGGAAGCGGAGAAGGACGCCGGCCCGAGCCTCGCCAGGCAGTCGGAGATGGTCGGAGACGCCCTGCTGGCGGTCATTGGGCTCCTCGACTACCTGGTCGACACGGAGGAGACCGTGGCCGAAATGGTCGACCGGTCCCCGCTCGGGGAGTGGGTCCATCTCCGGGTGGCCTGCTCCTGGGACGTCAAGGGACGAGTGATGCGCCTGCTTCTGGAGGAGGAAGCCGCGAGCGCGGAGGACCCGGAGGGCCTGCGGGTTGAGACTGAGCGCGGGCGGGTCCTGGTCCTGCCTGACGCCGACCGCCCCGCCTTCCACGTCTACTCCGAGGCCGCGTCCATGGAGGTGGCCGAGGAATTGGCGGGGGTCTTCGCCCAGCGGGTCAGAAAGCTGGCGGGTTTGGAGGGCGATGCGGAAGGCGATACAGGGATTCCATCCCTTCGCGGCCAATCATAGTTCGGCACATGGAGACACCACCGGCAGATCCGGCGGTCCTAAAGCGGAGGGAACGGAATGGTCAGATCTTCTCCCGGGCGCGGAACGCGGTCGCCCGGTACCTACGCCGAGCGTCTGTTCGGCGCTCTCATCTCCACCGCGGTCGGCCTCGGGTTGGCCGGCATGCTTCTCAACTTCGCCGCCTCACCCGTGCCCAAGCTAGTAACCTGGCCGGGCTCGCTTGAATTCGACGGCGCCCGGGCCCTGGCGGTGACGACGGAGTTCGTAACCACCTTCCCCACCCGCTGCGCCGGTAGTCCCGAGAAGGCCCTGTCGGCCCAGTGGCTTGTGGATCACTTTGTCGAACTCGGCTTCGACTCCCAGGTTCGGGCCTTTGGCGGCTGGATCAACGGGACCTACCACCCCGACCTGGCCAACGTGTGGGCCGTCCGGCGGGGGCGCTCCACCGACACGATCTTGGTCTACGGTCACTACGATATCCCTTCCTTCGTGACCGAGGGAGCGGCCGACGACGGCTCGTCCGTGGGGACCATTTTCGAGCTGGCCCGCATCCTGGCCGACGAAGTCCCTGAGCGAACCGTGGTTTTCGCCCTCCTCGACGCGGGTGAGTACGGGTCGATCGGGGCCAACGTCTTCGCCGACCGCAAGCCCTTTCCCGAACCCATCGTGGCCGCCATAGGGCTAGACTTCCTGAACCCCGGCGACCTGGTGGGCGTGTCGGTGGAGTGCCTTGGAACCCAGAAAGGCTACACGCCACCCTGGCTGCGAGCCGTGGCCGAAGAGAGCGCGGCCCTGGAGGCCGGGAAGGTCTTCGCGCCGGACACCCTAACCGAGTGGATCGAAAGGTCCGTGGCCGTGTCCCCGACGGACACGGGCATGTTCCTGCGCCACCGCATCCCGGCCGTCAACCTGGCCGGGGTACCGACCAATCCACCCATGGAACGGGCCATCTTCCACACCTCCGGCGACACGGTCGCCAACCTCACGGCCGACTCCTTCACCAAGTGGGGCCGGACCGCGGAACGGATTGTAAGGACTCTGGTCAGCGCTACGGAGTTGCCCACAAAGGGGGCCAGGACAACGGTCTACCTGGGGCTTGGCGACGGGCAGTACTTGCCGGGCTGGGCCACCCGAGCCGGGCAACTGCTCATCTTCGCCCCCCTCTGGGGAGTCGTGGGTCTGGGGTGGCACTGGCGGCGGCGGGCCCTCGGCCCGACCCTGGCCATCCTGCTGGGTGAGGCCAGGCGCGTCTTCGCCCTGGTCGGCTGTCTTCTCGTCGGCCTGGTGGCCATGAAACTCATGTCCTTACTCGGTCTTCTGGCTCGGTGCGAGATGTTCCCGGCCACGCCGAAAGATCCTCTGCTCTATCATCCGGCCATCATTCCGCTAGCCGTGGCCCTGCTGGCCACCGGGGGCGCCCTCTACGCGGTCCGGCGCTTCACTCTCTGGTTCTCTCCGCCGCTGGGCGTCGACTGGTCCGAGCGCTATCACGCCCTGACGAGCCTCCTGGCCCTAGTCGTCTTCCTCACCTGGTTGGAGGGCGCCGGCTACGCGGCCGTGACCTTCCTGGCTCTTCCGGCCTACCTCTGGATCTTTCTGGCCGAGCCGGTTGGACGAGCGACCATGGTCCGCAGGATCTTCGCGGGCCTTCTCGTCCTCGCGGGCACGGCGGTGTTTGTCGCCTTCGTGACCCTCATCGGAGAGGTGCTGGTCGTCGGGCCGTCCTGGTGGTACATCATCCTGGGCGCGACCTACGGGCTCTTCAGCCTCAAGGCTTCCGTGGTCTTCCTCACTCTGGCCGTCCTCCACTGGGAGGCCTTCGCCGCCGGCACGGGTCTCGGGGCGGGGTGGGCCGCCGCTCCGACGTGGTTGCCTGCCCGAAGAGGGAGGAGCTTCTAATGCCGGCCATAGTAGCAGAGAACCTGACCAAGTTCTACGGACGAACCCGCGGCATCGAGAATGTGAACCTGGAGGTCCGCGAGGGTGAAGTCTTCGGTTTCCTGGGTCCCAACGGGGCCGGGAAGACCACGACCATCCGCATCCTTCTCGACCTCATCCGGCCCACCCGGGGCCGGGCCGCGATCCTCGGGTTGGACACGCGCCAAGACTCCATCGCCGTCAGGCGCAGGGTCGGCTACCTCCCCGGGGAGCCAGGATTCTACGACCACCTGACCGGCGAGGAGTATCTCGGCTACATGGCCGGCCTGCGGGGTGGCGCGGACCCGAGCCGCCGCAAAGACCTCGCCCAGCGCCTGGACATCGACCTCGGGCGTCGGATCAAGGCCCTGTCCCACGGCATGAAGCAGAAGGTGGCCATCATCCAGGCCTTCATGCACGATGCCGATCTCCTCATCCTCGACGAACCCACCAGCGGGCTCGATCCGCTCATGCAGCACGCCTTCTACGAACTTGTCCGGGTGGAGAGGGCCAGGGGGCGGACGGTCTTCATGTCCTCCCACGTCCTGTCGGAAGTGGAGAAGGTCTGTGACCGGGTGGCCATCATCCGCGGCGGGACCATCGCCGTAGTAGAAGACGTGGAAACGCTCACCCGGAAGCGGGTGAAGAAGGTCCAGGTAACCTTCGCCGCGCCCGGCGCCCCGTCCGACGCCGCGCCCGGGGCCCCGTCCCCGGCCGCCTCCGAGGCTCTGACCGCGGCCCTGACCCTGCCCGGTGTCCGCGACCTCAGCCTGAAGGGCGACACCGCGGTCTTCCGGGTCGAGACGACCGCCCTCGGCGGAGTAGTGAAAGCCCTGGCCGCTCTGCCCGTAACCGACCTGACCATCGAGAACCCCAGCCTGGAGGACATCTTCTTCGAGTACTTCGGCCCCGAGGCCGCCGCCGAGGTGGCCCGGGCCGGGGACGGGGACGAAAGCGCAGAGATGGGAAGCCGTGGCGCCGGCAGGGGTGGCCGCCGGGCCAGCCGGACCGGGGCCCGGAGGCCAACGACTGGAAGGGGAGGGAGGCGAGCGAGATGAGGATCTTCCGCCGGTGTCTTTGGGACGAGCGCATGACCTTGCTCAGTTGGGCCGGGATCCTGATCGCGTTCGCGCTCTTCGCCGTATCTACCTATGAGCAGTTGGGCCAGAGCCCTGGCCTGTCCACGTTGATGGAGAACCTGCCACCCTACATGCAGGCGCTTTTCGGCGGGCTCGATTGGAGTACGGCTCAGGGCTACCTCAACACCGAGCTCTTCAGTTGGCTGCCCCTGCTCATTGCCTTCTACACGGGGCTTTACGGGGCTTCGGCCCTCAGCCGGGAAGTTGACAGCCACACCGCGGAAACGCTCCTGGCCCAGCCCATCCGGCGTTGGTCGGTTGTTCTGGCCAAGTTCGGGGTCATCGTCACCGGCACGTTCCTCCTCCACTTGGCCCTCTACGCGACTGTGGTCCCTCTCGTGCCCGTGTTCATCAAAGGGCAAAGCCTCGCGGCCGGCCCCACCCTCCTGGTGACCGTGTCCAGCTTTCTGACCTCCCTGGCCGTGGGCAGCCTGGCTCTCCTCATCTCGGCCATGGTGAACGACCAGCGCAAGGCCACCGTCTATGCCTCGGGGACCATCATGCTCCTCTTCTTCGTGAACGTCATCGGTCAGATATCCAGCAAGGCCAAGTTCCTGACGAGGATTAACCCGTTCGGCCGCTACCACTCGGCCGACATCCTCAAGACCGGCGGCATCGCCTGGGGCGACGCGCTCTTCCTCATCGGTTTCATCGCCCTTTTCCTGGCCGCGAGCGTGTGGTGGTTTGAGCGGAAGGATATTGCGTAGGGGAGGCGGGGGAGGGCGGGCGGAGACGGACCGGGGACAGGATGTCTGCTGCCTCGCGGCGCCCCAGCCTCAATACCCTCCGTGTGTGGCTCCCCCGCTTCCTCCAGACCACTGGCACATGCCCGCTGAGCAGTGGGAGGATTCGGTCACGGTGGCGGCAAATGGTAGGCTAACCCATGCCCCGACAAGGGAGACGTCGGCGGAGAGTAGCATGTGTAGCTCTCTGCGGTCACCGGGCCTGGCACTCGCGGCGAGCATGTCCGGATTAGCGAATCGGGGTGAGTGGTACGCCGGTGTCAGCGGACATGCGACAAGGCCGGCGGTAAGCTGGGCTATGAACGTCCGTGGATTACCAGGGACTCTCAGCAGGATCCATGCGTCGTTCGGTTTCTGCGATGGACCACTGAGCTACAGACACCGCTGGGCACCGCGGAGGGGTCAAGCGTGTTGCGAGAAGACGCTTCCGCTCTGCTGGCATCGGACGTACTCGTCACCCGGGAGGACATCGCCCGCGCGAAGGTCTACGTTCTCCAGGCCGAGGAGTCCGACGTAGACGCATTGGCTGTGCCATGGCTGGAGAAGCAGGTCGGGAGGCCTCCCAACCTGGTAGATCTCGATTCGCCTACTGCCCGCGACGACCTCAAGCTGGCCGCAAAGGGGTACAGCCTTCGACTCGCTCTGTATCAGGCCGTGTGGGAACTCGTGGCAGCGGGAGAGTTGATACCTGCAGGACCGCCGGAAACGTGGGAAGCCACCTTGACCGGGCGGACGCAACGTGGTTCTAATGGCCTCCGACTCGATGGGATCAAGTGCGCTTATCCGAACAGGGTACACCGGCCTCCGCTGCCTAACCACCCATCAACCGACCCCGACATCTTCCTCAACGGTCTAGACTGCATGAGCCTCCACGCGGGTATTCAAGCGGCAGTCGAGCAAGCTCTCTGCTGCTTCCGCCGGGGCCTGTACCTGCCTGCCACGGTCATGCTCGCTGCGGCGGCAGAGGGCACGTGGCTTGAATGCGGCCTCGCGATAGCCACTAAGCTTGGCGACACTAAGTTGGGCCAACTCCTGAACAATCAATACGTGGGCCTTGCCCGCAAGGTCCTGTGTATCACGAAGGCGCTTGATCAGCCAACGGGGAAGGCGCTTCTCAGTGCTGCCGGAGAGGGCAAGGCGAGAATCGACGACGCAGTGTTGTGGACGACTACGCTCCGTGACCGGAGAAACACACTCCATTGGGGCAAGGCGCGGAGCTTCATTGCCGAGCATAGCGATACGGCGTCGCTACTTCTAGCGACCCCGATGCATCTGAGCACGTTGGAGTCGATCCGGAAGGCGTGCTTGTGACGCGTCCGTGCCCTACGTTCGAATGCAGTCCGCGAAGCCTCGCACGCAGCCAACCACGCCCCCCTCGAAGAGGTGGTGGCGGCGGTGAACCGCAAGCTGCAGGGATGGAGCCGGTATTTCAGCGTCGGTACGCTGGAACCGGCCTATCGGACGGTGGACCGCTACACCGAGGCTCTGTTCAGGCAGTTCCTGGTGCGAAGACACAAGGTCCCCGGCGGGGGACCCGGCCGTTCAGCAACCGGTATCTTTACGAGGAGCTTGGCCTCATCCGGTTGGGGGATCGCCGGCGGATGTCGCGCCTGCATGCCTTGACGTGAAAGCAGTCCGAGAGCCGGATGCGGGAAAACCGCACGTCCGGTTCGATGAGCGGGTCCGAGAAACCGAGTCATGGACGGGCTATTGAGGCACTCCCAGAGGAAACGGGGAGCCAACGGATAGGTCCGGCCTACCGCCACGGCGCTCGGGCTCGACTCTACCACCACGGGGGACCGGAGGCGACTCAGGTGAAGGTTTTCATTAGCTACTCATCCGTAGATGAGTCGGTGGCAAAGGAGATCCAGTCGACGCTTGAACAGGTGGGCATAGGTTCATTCCTGGACAGGAAGGACATTGACTGGGGAGACGACATACTCGAACGCGTCGCCAGGGGGCTGACTGACTCTTCTGCCGTGGTCGTAATCATCTCGCCGGCTTCCCTCAAGTCCCAATGGGTTCCCTTCGAGGTTGGACACGCGATGGCCCTTGGCAAGAAGGTCCTGCCATTCCTGACTCATCCTTCGATCGATGTCCCTGACTTCCTTCGCAAGCTGATCCACAAGACGAAGATCGAGGACGTTCGCTTGTACTTCTCGGCACACCTCGAGGTGATGAGGCGAGTATCGTCCAACCCTTCAGGGAAAACGTCTCCGAAGGAACGCGATGGGGTTCGCGCCGCGAGGAATGAGCTTCTCGAGACTCGGATGCGGTCCGAACGTGGCGTGACGAGTACGAACGTGCTTCAGATCGACGATCACACGGACAACGGCTTCCTTCTTTACGTTCAGTTCGACTCCACGACATCGGCGGCAGAGCTCGTAGGCCGAGTGCGAGGGCTGTTCGCCGAACTCTTTCCTGACGTTCCCATGTGGGGAGAAATGAAAGTCGAAGACGAAACCTCCATCGGTTTCGCATTCACATACCTGGACAAGTGGAACCGGTATGCCAGGACAGGATAGCAGTGTCTAACCTGCCGATGAAGCTGACAGCCGCCTGGGGGCAGCTGCAGCTTATCGGCCAGCCGTTAGCCACAGCACGGCGGGGGTGTCGCGATGCCCTGGCGCGCAGCAAGCGGCAAGGTGTACCAGCTCTGTCTGCTGGATACGAATGCCCTGAGCGAGATCGTAAAGCACCCCACCGTGGAAGGACGCGGCTTCGTCCAGCGGTTTCCGCCAAGTGAATGGGTGCCGTGCTGGACTGTGTACAACCTAGTTGAACTACGGCGTTCTTCGCGGGCGTATCAGCCATGGCTTTCGTTCTTCGGCGTCTATCCCAGCTTCTTGCTGAAGCCGGAGAACCAGATCCTGGATGACGAGATTGCCAACTACGACACTCCGGAGCAGGTGTGTGTCCAGCTGAATGCGTTCTCGCCGGCGGGGCGCGACTGCGCACATCACCTCGGCGAGTTCATAGACGGTTTCTTCTCTGACCCGAGGACGCAGAAGATTGAAAAGCGTTTCCCCACACGGATAGAAGCCATGCTGGAGGAGTGGCTGTCTCGCAAGGCGGCCTTCTCGCCACGTAACGAGGCGGCCAACGCAGTTGATGCAGACCGATACGTCGATGAAGTGGGGGCCGTGGAGCTTTGCCTCTCCCGCCGAGAGTGGGTCCAGAGCATGCTGAGGAAGAAGCAGGCACCCGACATTGCCCGCCTGCCCAGTCTCCACACAGTCTTGTACTCTCAGTATTGCCGGCTGTTTGACGGTGGTTGGAGCCCTCGAGCTGCCGAAGTGACTGACGTCCTGATTGCGGCCGCGGCTCCGTACATGGATGCAGTGGTCACTGAACGGTTCCAGGCCGGGATATTCAGGAAGATCCGAGGTAGGGTGCGGGGCATGGACGCCACTCAGATCTACAGCCTCGCGGACCTACGCTGACCGCGTGGCTAACCAGCGGCTTCAGCGGACGCAGTAGGCGCGACTCACCGTCCGCAACACAGCCCCGGCGCCGCTCAATCGCTATTCGTTGGGTGGAACTGTGTGGGGGCATTGACGAGAGGGGCGAAACTCCGATGGGCGAATCCGAAGGGTCGACCCGGAAGCGGGCAGCAGGCTTCCTGTCGCTGCCGACGACAAGCATCGGCAAGTGGTCAGCCGGTCTGCTGCTCTTGTCGCTTGTGATGGTCTTGCTCAACACCATCGTGGTAATGCCGGTCACCGAGCAGCGGGCGGGCCTCGAGCTGGCTCAGACCCTCTACAACGCCGTGACCGGGATGTGCGTTGTAGCCTCCGGTGTCAGCGGGCTGTTCGCACTGGTAATGAAGCGCGAGCGCTCCTGGGTCGTGGTCGTGGCGGTCCTCGTCTTCGCGTCGGTGATAGCTCTCATGCTCCAGGATCTCGCCACGCCTCGGTGACAAGGGTCGCGCCGTCCACCCAACCCACGTTTCCAGCTTGCGGCGCCCAGGGCTAGGCTTGGAAGCGGCAAACGACGGCCTAGGGCGCCGCCGCTGAAACGTAAAGAACGTTGGCCCGACCCGCCGAGGCTTGCTTCCGTCAGCTACATCCTGGGCTCCCTCACCGGATTCCTCGTCGGGGCCGCGATGTTCCGTAGCGGAGTCTTCAGCAAAACCACTGCGTATCTACGCATAGGCTCGGCGGTGTTCGATTTCGGCATCTTCATCCCGAGGATCGGCCTGTACATCTCAATCCTGTCGGTCCTGTTGCTCATGGCATTCCATATCCTGGTCGGTCGAAGGCTCCTTCGGCTTGCCATTGGAGACCTCGCAGCAAAGTCGTCCAAGTGACCTCTGAAGCGGCCTAAGAACTCGATGGAGCCGACCCGGCCAGCCGCGGTGACTCGGGTCTATGATAGGTTCTAAGAGCTGGCCGGGTGGCTCATCTCGAGGCCGTTAACCAGACGGACAGCCTGAAAGGAAGGTACCGCGTGAAACTCCCCAACGGGGCTTCCCGTTCCGGTGTCAGCTACGAGCGCTTCGCGGCCCGGTTCGCTGACTCCATGGGCCGCGCCCTGAGAAGTGAGCCCAGCGTGAGATCGAGGAGGAAACGGGGCCGCCTCGCTAGCAGCCCGTACTCCCGGCAGCAAGCTAGCTTGGTGCGAGCCGCCGCGGCGGCGGACGCCTAGAGCGACATCCCTTCGGCCTCGCGCGTCACGCGTATCTCGTACGTCCCCGTTGGGTCGCAGCCGGGGTCGTAGCCGGGTGAGTCCGGCGGAACCGGGGCGACCGTGACCAGGACGTGGACCGTGCCGCTGTATGTGGCCGTCCACTCAACGCTGGAGGCCAGTGAGGCCGTCCCCTCGTTGGACCCACCGGCGTTCTCGTTGTCGTTCGCGGCCAGGATGTTGTAGTCCTCATCAACAAGGACAAGGTAGGTGTCGCACCCCGGGCCGAGATTCAGGGTCTCGACAGCATAGGTGAACCCGTTCTCGACCTTGAAGGTGAACCAGTCTGCGTCACCATCCACCAACGACGCTCGCTTGGCCTCCTCCCCCGGGACCAAGGCCACCTCGAGGAGGCGGTCGTAGTCGTCCGGTTCGGGGCCGGTGGTCGTGATGCAGAAGCCGTAGCCGCCCTGGATCGGTGCGCGGGACCCTTCATCGGAATCCAGGTAGGGCCTGACTTCCACGTAGTAGGTCCCGCTGGCTTCGGCCTGCCACTCCAGGCGCGATCCGTACCAAACGCCCAGGGCATCGTCGTTGCGCTCCAGCATCGAGCGTCCGGCCGGTCCATAGAGAAGGATCTCCGTGTCGACCTGGGGGGCGAGATCGTTGGTCTGGATCCAGTATGTCGTTCCTACCGTAGCCTCGAACTTGTACCAGTCGGCGACCTCGATGGTAAGCCATCCATGAATCCGCTGCCTGTCGGGCACGATGGCTATGGCGGTGTTCCAGTCGTTCGCCGGCTCCGGATCGGTGGTCTGGTTGATCTCCATCGAATAGGGGCCGCACCGACCCGTCTCGCTGAAGACCTGTATGAGGTAGTATCCGGTGTTGCTCCCGGCTACCGGGGGTTGGAAGACTACGCAGCTGTCTCCCCCGCTCCAGGGACCCAGGTCCACTGTCAGCAACTCCAGCTCAGGACCGTTCTCAGAGCCGGGTTCAGGAACATAGCCGTTCATGTCCCTCGGGTTCCAGACCGTTAGCGCCGTATCCGTGTAGCCTCCATTGCCGTCCTCGGCGGGGATAGGAAGGCCTGTGACCTTGATCTCCACTAGGTCTGCACGCAGGCAGTGAAGGAAGTAGCAGTCCACGTCGGTGGGTGACAGCAGCTCACCCGTGACGGTCTGGGTTTCCGCGGATATGGCGGGGAGCTCCTTTTCCGGGCGTTCCTCCACGGTCAGGCTGTAGTTGCCCGAAGGGTTGGCACCACCCGGTAGCGCCGACTGAACCCGCAAATAGACGACGCCCGGCTCCTTGCCCTGCGAAACGATGATCCCGGATTCCGGATACCCAACCACACAGTCATTGTCCTGGTTCAACACGGTGAGGGCTTCCGGCTCTCCCTCAAGCACCGTAAGGACCGTGTCACAGTCGGGAGCGAGATCGTGGGTACTCACCACGTAGATGGCGTTGGCCTGGGGCACAAAGCGATAGTAGTCAACATCCCTGGACCCGTTCAGGGCGGCCTTTACCGTGGCGCCCACCGCGATCTCAGTCGCCAAATGCGGCATGTCGTCTTCTTCGAGCAGGTTGATGATGACCTGGCCGTCCGGGTGGTAGTCCACCCGGGCGCCAAAAGCCTCGGAAATGAAGCGCAGTGGCACCAGGGTGCGTCCGTTCACCACTACCGGCGGCGCCGCCAGGCGCATAGTCGCCCCGTCTACTTCGGCCTCGCTGCGCCCGACCCACAGGCGGATCGCCCTCGCCCCCAGGACGATGGTTATCTGCTGGGGACCGCTGTCATACCTTACCTCCGCGCCAAGGCTGGCGGTGATGAAGCGAATGGGGACCATGGTGCTTCCATCCACGAACTGCGGCGGCGCATCCAGGTTCACCTCTTCGAGATTCACCTTGGCCGTGGGCTCGTCGACCTGAAGCACGATGTTGAGGCTGACGACTCCCGTCCTGGCCTCCACGGGCGCCGGGGTCGCGCTGTAGGTCTTATTGTCATAGCGGGCCCGGACCGTGTACCAATAGTCGTCCTGACTCGTCACATCGAAGTCGTAGTACTCAAAGGTGTCGGGATACGTCTCGGCGATGATCTCGGGCTCCCCCCCAAGCAGGGCGGAGCCTCCGCCTTCGCCGGGGCCCCAGCGGTAGACCTCGTAGGATAAAACGTCAGATAGCGGCTCTAGAGGAGCGTCCCAGGTTACTCTGACAACAGCGTTCCCTGGCTCCACCGAGAGGTTCTGAGGCAAGAGGTACGGACCACCCAGGATGCTTTCCGCCTTGACGGCAGACGGCGCGGGGAGGAAGAACGTCCCCAGAACGAGAACGGCCGAAGCAATAACAGCATTAGCGGTCCGGCTCGCGCCAGAAGCCCGCCGCGAGCTCAGGAGGCTTTCCTCGCCCGGCACGATAGCTCCACGCCCTCTCTGACCTGGGTGTTTCTTCTATCACGATCCCGTCTTCCCCTCCGCTCTCCCCCCGCGCACGCGCGACCGCCGCCTCGAGCGGACGCAGTAGGGTTCTCTCCGGAGAACACGCGCAGGTTAGCCACGGACTCGACTCTACCCGACGGCCCGATGGCCCCCCTCCACCAGACGCTGCCGAGCGCATGTGCGTAGGCCTTCGCGGTTCTAGTTGTCCACGGTACCCCGTCCGTTGCATCGAGGGCACGTCATGTCCTTCTGGATACCGCGGCGGGCCAACTCACTGTTGATCTGGCTTGGCGTCTTCTGGCCGATTCCATCCTCCCTGTCGAACGCCCGGTCGTACTCGGGGTTTAGGATCTTGCCGCTGCCGACGCATTTCGGACAACTCCCCATGTCAACCCCTCCTTCGCTGATATTCTAGCGGGCCAGACATGGCCGGCTGTGTCGAATGGTGTCATTGCCAGCGACCTAGGGCGAGTCGTGGCTGTCCGCACGGGCCGAGAGAGTCGCTATGCGGCTCGTTGCCTGGATCCGAGTTCCTGCCGGCGTGTGCTCGTGCCAAAGGGCTGAGGTACGCGTTGGTCTCCCTTGGCAGGCGTTCCCACTCTGATGCCGAACGCGTGTCTGTGTCGCCGGGCCCAACCAGCGGCCTCAGCGGACGCAGTCAGCCCGGTGCACCGCGCGAAAGACAACCCCGGCGCTGCTGAGCCGCCAGCCGTTCCGACTGAACCCGTCCACCGATTCCGATCCAAATCGTCCACCGATTCCGGTGGAACCCCTCCACCAGGGCGAAGCGCCCGGACAGCCGGCCAATAGGGGTCACCCCTTGCCGCGGGAACATCCCGGGAAGTGAGTCTCGGGGAAGGGGAACCGCCTTTGACCAATCGGAGGTTGTCCATGAGAAAGCTCACGGAGATGCTCAGGCTTCACTTCGAGGCCGGGCGGTGCGCCGTGAAAGGCGGCGCGTCCTTGCAGGTGCAAGTCCTGCCGAGGCAGTTAGCGGTACAGCCTCGTAGCTACGGGTGGACGGCCTCCGGGTAACCGGGGGTCGTCGAGCCACTCGGACAACAGCCCTCCTAGGGAGGGCAGCAAATCCGCGGGGCGCAACACGCGTGAACCCTGAGCAGGCCCCGAAATGCAGTCGCGAGTGCCGACCCGACTCTAACGCGGGGAAGGCCGCCGTATCCGGAGCGGGACAACCGCCAAGGCTCCGGATGACTCGCCGGGGTAGTGGGGACGGGAGGCCCACCGAGGTGAGGGAGTCGCTGACCCTCAACCGCTCCGCAGGGGACGGGCCGGGGTGGGTGTCGGAGGGGTCAATAGTACCAAGGAAACCGGGTAACGCCGGTGGAGGGAAGTGGCCCTGGTTCTGGGTGCTTCGGACTTGCGACGTCACAAGGTCCCCGGGCGGGGGAACCGGCCGTTCAGCAACCGATACCTCTACGAGGAGCTTGGCCTCCTACGGTTGCAGGACCGCCGGCGGATGTCGCGCCTGCATGCCTTGACGTGAAACCAGTCCGAGAGCCGGATGCGGGAAAACCGCACGTCCGGTTCGATGAGCGGGTCCGAGAAACCGGGTCAGGGATGGGCTATTGAGGCACTCCCAGAGGAAACGGGGAGCCAACGGATAGGCCCGGCCTACCACCACGGCGCTCGGGCTCGACTCTACCAGAGAGAATGGTCAGAAGAAGCGAGGCCCAAAGCTCATGGCGATCATCTTCCATATCACATCCGAGAGCGAATGGGAGGAAGCGGTACAGCGTGGACGGTACGAGGCGCGCTCCCTATCTACCGCAGGCTTCATCCACTGTTCTGACCGCCATCAGGTGATCCGGGTTGCGAACAGTATCTTCCGAGGCACAGGTGGGCTCGTGTTGTTGCACGTTGATGCCGAGAGACTGTCCTCGACAGTTGTCTACGAGAACCTTGAGGGCGGGGCCGAGGTGTTCCCGCATGTCTACGGACCGATAGACTTGGGCGCAGTGCGGAACATCACACCTTTCGGGCCAGCAGAGGATGGAAGCTTCGATCATCTCTTCTGCGAGTTGGAGCCCAGCTGAGCGCCCATGGCCAGGGGTGACCGGTCGGCAGGGCGGCGGCGCTCCCGCGCCGAAGCCCGCCGGGCAAGGTCTTCCAGGAACGCTGGGCCAACACGGAGCTACAGCGGACCCCATACTCGGCCGGCCCGGGCGGCGGAGGCCGCTGAGCTCCAAGGCGTTGGACGGCTCGCCGAGCTTGAAAGACCAGGGAGACGATGGCAGGCTGCCTAATCGGAGGTAGGACGATGACCAGGAAAGTCACCGCGGCAATTGATGTCACTGTCGTCGATGTAGAGAATGGGACTGCAGTTCCCGGCCAAACCGTCGTTGTTGTGGATGACCGGATCGATAAGATCGGCGCACAGGCAGAACTCGGCATCCAGGAACGAGCCCAGACAATCAATGGCCACGGGCTCTACCTGATGCCCGGGCTCGTCGATGCGCATGTCCACTATCTCGACGCGCCAGTATTCGGGCGCTTGATGATTGCCAATGGTGTCTTGCTCGTTCGAGACATGGGCATGCCCACCGACTACATCCTGAAACTGCGGGATCAATTGAACCGGGGCGAAACCCTCGGGCCAGAAATGGTCGCCACGGGTGCGATTCTTGACGGACATCCCCCCTTGATTCCACAAGTCTCATTGGGCATCAAGACGCCTGAGGAGGGTCGGGTAGCGGTACGCAAGCAGGCCGAAGCCGGTGTGGACATGATCAAGGTCTACAGCGGCCTCGACGAAGATGTGTTTCTGGCCATCGTAGAAGAGGCGCAGAAACATGGGCTCAAGATCGTCGGGCACGTCCCGGAGTCAGTCTACATCGAGGCCGCGGCGGCCGGCTTGCGAAGCAGCGAGCATCTACTCGGCTTCGAGAAGGTCATCGCCAAGTTGCTTGGGGAGCCCGTTAACCTGCGCTACGCTGGCATGGGGTCGGATGCGGACTATTTCCGGCGTCTTGGTGAGGTCGACCCTGCGGAATTGGCGGGCGTGTATCAGCGGCTTCGTACGAGTGGCCTGACCGTCTGTCCGACCATTGTCACGTTCAAGACCTTCATAGATCTGAGAGCGTTCCAAGCTGGAAGCTTCCCGCGGAGCGAGTACATCTCACCGGAAGTTCTAGGCATTTGGAAGTCCCTATGGTCTCCACAAGGCGAACTGCCGGACTTCATCTGGCAGGGCTGGGCGCACATGGTTAGCGATTTGAACAAGGCCGGCGTCCCGTTGATGGTGGGTACTGACCTGCTGACTCCAGGCATTCTCCCCGGCTATGCCGTCCACGAGGAGATGGCGATCTGGCAGGAGGCGGGCATCCCGCCTGCGGATGTGCTGCGCAGTGCGACGATCGTGCCGGCGCAGTTTATGGGCCTTGGGGACCGCCTCGGCAGCGTCAGCGAGGGAAAGACGGCTTCCATGGTTCTCGTCCGCGCCAATCCGTTGGAAGATGTCCGGAACGCACAGCAGATCGAAGGCGTCTTCCTGCGGGGACAGTACTTCAGCCGCGAAGACCTAGATCGATTGCTCGATGAGGCAAAGAGTCTAGCCCAACCTTCAACGGCCTGAACGTGTCAGGCTGAACCCGTCAACTGATTCCGATTCGAATCGTCCACCCATTCCGGTTCAAACCGTCCACCTCGGCGACAGCGATGCGGCGCCCGGACACCACGGTGGAGCTTCCTTACTGGCGAGGGGTCAGGGGGTAGGGGTCACCGATCAGCAGGGGCCCGCGCTCCCTCACCGAATCCTGGCAGGCAAGGCTTTCCAGGGATGCTTCTGCCCGGGTGCCTTCATCCATAGCGCTGATCCCCTGCCCCTTCCCTCGCGGTCCGGCTGTCAGCAGGGTGGCGGCGCTCGTGCACCGAATCCCGGTAGGCAGGGTTTTCCAACAGCGTTGGGCTGCTCCAACCTAGAAAGGGGCTCAACCGGTGCCGCTGAGCCGCCGGCCGTTAGCGTGCGCCGTGAAAGGCGGCGCGTTCTTGCAGGTGCAAGTCCTGCCGAGGCAGTTGGCGGCCCAGCCTCGTAGCTACGGGTGGACGGCCTCCGGGTAACCGGGGTCGTCGAGCCACCCGGACAACAGCCCTCCTGGGGAGGGCCAGCAAATCTGCGGGCCGCAACGCGCGTGAACCCTGAGCAGGCCCCGAAACGCGGTCGCGAGTGCCGACCCGACCCTAACGCGGGGAATGCCGCCGTATTCGGAGCGGGACAACCGCCAAGGCTCCGGATGACTCGCCGGGGTAGTGGGGGCGGGCCGGGGTGGACGTCGGAGGGGCCCATAGTACCAAGGAAGCCGGGTAACGCCGGTGGAGGGAAGGGGCCCTGGTTCTGGGTGCTTCGGACGGAGCCGAGGAGAGGAGATTGGCCTCCTGGCAACTCCAGAGAAGATCCGGAGGCTTCAGAGGAAGCTCTACGTCAAGGCCAAGGGTGACGACACAAGGTCCCCGGGCGGGGGACCCGGCATTCAGCCACCTGGATCGCTGCGGAGGAGCTTGGCCTCGTGCGGTTGCAGGACCGCCGGCGGATGTCGCGCCTGCATGCCTTGACGTGAAACCAGTCCGAGAGCCGGATGCGGGAAGACCGCACGTTCGGTTCGATGAGCGGGTCCGAGAAACCGAGTCATGGACGGGCTATTGAGGCACTCCCAGAGGAAACGGGGAGCCAACGGATAGGCCCGGCCTACCGCCACGGCGCTCGGGTTCGACTCTACCCGAGCGATGGAACGCAGCTACTCTCGTGCCAGGAGAGCACCGGCCGTGCAGCGAGCTCCGAGCTGAGAGACAGGGGGTGTCTACCACGGACGAAGAACGCGACACGGAGGGTGTGCCGAAGTGGGACCATGGCATCCTCGACTCCAGAGGAGAACTAGCGGATCACCTTCAGCGCCAACTAGTGCTGGTGGAACAGCGCATGGCCGAGGTTGTGCGCCACGTAGCGCCCCTCCTCCAGCGCATGGCCGAGGACTACCGGGACCTTCCCCCGCGTGCCAAGCGAGCTGTCCTTCTCTTAGCGGAACAGGGATGGTACCTCGACCCTTACGAGCCTCTGGCTAAGAGCCTTTGGCGCTTCGAACCAGCCCTCTATAGTGGGGACGTCGGCGCCGTCGAGCGGAGCCTGTCCAGGCACTTTACGAAGCGTCTTGCGGACATCGAGGAAGCCCTCTGCAGTAGGTTCCCGCCGCGTTCGCGCATCATTGCACTGGCATTTGGGGCCCACCGGAGACGTGAGTACGAACTATCCATCCCCGTCCTGCTTGCCCAGGCAGACGGCATCTGCAAAGAGGTAGCGGGGGGATACTACTTCATCCGAAAGAACCACAGACCCGAGACGGCCCCGTACGTTCAAGAGATTGCGGACGATACTCTTCTGGGAGCCGTTCTCAGTCCGCTTGCCGAGATCCTGCCTATCGCAGCTTCCCGACGGAACCAGCCCACGGCTTCTGGGGGACTCAACAGACACATGATCCTCCATGGAGACTCGGTGGACTACGGGACACGTGTGAACAGCCTCAAGGCCGTGTCTCTCATCAACTACGTGGCAATGCTCGGACCCAGTTAGGCGGGACAGCGGAGCACCGGGCTAACCAGCTGCTCGAGCGGACGCAGTTGGCTCGGCGTTTTTCGCGGTGGCCGTGTGCTGGCGCCGCTCAGCCGCAAGTTGTTGGACCGACGCAGAGAGGTGAGAGATGAGTACCCTGCGGGAACGTTTCGTGACGGCCGTGGCCGAATCGGCCGGTCTCACAGACCGTGAGCTCACGGACCGATTGCTCGGGGCGTCCGTGGGCCAGCAGGCCGTGAACCAGGTTGCGTGGGCCTTAGCAGTACAAGGTCGGATCACCCGTCGCCCACGGGCCGATGGCAAGACCGGGAACTACCCAGTGGGAGCCCCCGCACCGGATGGCGCCCCGGCCCCCTTGCCTTCCGTCGAGGCCGATTCCTCGGTCCTTTCCGAAGATGACGTGAAGCGGAGACTGAAGGACTGGCTTGAGGCCGATGGGTGGCAGATTGAGGTCAAATGGGGCCGTGACCCCGGAATCGACATCCAGGCAAAGCGGGGAAGTGAGGTCTGGATAGTCGAAGCAAAAGGCTGCGGCTCCCTGAATGCGATGCGTGTCAACTACTTCCTAGGAATGCTCGGTGAGACCCTTCAACGGATGGACAATCCTGCTGCTCGGTACAGCATTGCGTTGCCCGACATGAAGCAGTATCGCGGCCTCTGGGCGAGGCTCCCGCAGCTTGCGAAGTCACGCACCCAGATTTCCGCGCTCTTTGTAGCACCGGATGGCGGTGTCACCGAGGTATCCTAGGACGCTGGTCCAACAGCGGCTTCGACCAGACTCGCTTCGCTCGCTGGTCAAGCCGCAGCCGTTAGCAGGAGAGGTGACGTTCTTGAGCTGCGAGTTGGTAGAAGAGACACGCCAGAGATACCGGCCCCACGAGGTCAAGGCCCTGTTCGTCGGCGAGTCCGCACCGGCCGGCGGGACGTTCTTCTACTGCGGCAACTCCAACCTGGCGTTCTACACGAGAGAAGCGTTCGAGGCCGTGCTCGGAAGCTTCGGCGATATGTCGGGGTTCCTGCAGGCATTTCGGGACCGGGGATACTACCTGCTCGACCTGTGTCCGGAGCCGGTGAACCATCTGGACCGACGTCCGCGACGTGCTGCGCGCAAGGCTGGGATTCCGTACTTGGCTAGCGCCATGTCCGGTCTGCGGCCTGCCTACGTGGTTGTAGTGATGAAGGAGATCCAAGGGGACGTCGCCCAGGCCTTAAGTCGTGCGGGGCTCGGCGACGTAGAGACTCAGGCCCTTCCGTTCCCTGCTCAAGGCAACCAGCCTAGATACGTGGCTGAGCTTATCGACCTACTGCGGAAGCGGAACCCGCTGGGCTAGCCGCGTGCCTGCTAACACGTCGCTCCAGCGGACGCGCCCGGGTGGATTTGCGGTGCGGAACACCGTACAGGCGCCGCTGAGCGGCCATCCGTTAGCGTGCGCCGTGAAAGGTGGCGCGTTCTTGCAGGTGCGAGTCCTGCCGAGGCAGTTAGCGGTACAGCCTCGTAGCTACGGGTGGACGGTCCCGGGTAACCGAGGGTCGTCAAGCCACCCGGACAAAAGCCCTCTTTAGGAGGGCCAGCAAATCTGCGGGCCCTAACACGCGTGAACCCTGAGCAGGCCCCGAAATGCAGTTGCGAGTGCCGACCCGACTCTAACGCGGGGAAGGCCGCAGTATCCGGAGCGGGACAACCGCCAAAGGCTCCGGATGACTCGCCGGGGTAGTGGGGGCGGCACGTGGAGACAGAGCGCGTCGCAACACGGGAGGCCCACCGAGGTGAGGGAGTCGCTGACCCTCAACCGCCTCGTAGGGGGCGGGCCGGGGTGGGTGTCGGAGGGGCCAATGGCACCAAGGAAGCCGGGTAACGCCGGTGGAGGGAAGTGGCCCTGGTTCTGGGTGCTTCGCACGGAGCCGAGGAGAGGAGATTGGCCTCGTGCGGTTGCAGGACCGCCGGCGGATGTCGCGCCTGCATGCCTTGACGTGAAACCAGTCCGAGAGCCGGATGCGGGAAAACCGCACGTCCCGTTCGATGAGCGGGTCCGAGAAACCGGGTCATGGACGGGGCCCACGCTGCCCTAACCAGCCGCTCCAGCCGACGGGCTCGGCTCGGCGCACCGTGCGGAACACAGCCTCGCCGCCGCCGGGATCCCGGCGTGGGCTAGGCTCACCACCAAGAGGGTGCGAGGGGTTGACGCCGAACTCAGGTGGCGCGGATGAGGTAACATCTGGTAGCGTTGGATGATGGTAGTCTCCGTCTAGCCAAGTTACCGACAAAAGGAGTGAGTTCAAATGGGAGCACGGTATGACCAGCAGTATGTGACCATCGACAATCAGTCCGGCTTCAAGCTAAGCTTGTCGTACGTTGGGTCGCTGGAACACGGTCAGTGGAATCAAACACCCGTCGCGGGGATCGACAACACAAGCACGACACTGGCCCTCAGCACTTTCAGCGCCAAAGACGCCCACGTCGGACCGGGTCCGGGGGAGGTGCACTACGACCTTCCCGACGGATGCCGGTTGAGCATCACCTTCGACGTCGCGGACACCGGCCAATCCAAGTGCGCGGCCGCCCTCAGCGGAGCGACGGCGTCCAAGTACAAGATCAGCATGACCGACTGCCGGAAGACCAAGACCTACAGCGGAACCGGCAAGAACATCTACACGACCATCAAGATCGAGAACACGCCGGGAGACACCGGAGCGACATGCCTGGCCTGATGACCCTGGCCGAGGCGGCGCTCCTCACCGGCGCCGCGCTTGAGGGCGAGCCGGACCGCCTGATAACCGGAGTGGCTCCGGCGGACGAGGCCGGCCCGGCCGATGTGTGCCTTGTCGACTGGATGGAGGGCCACGACCGGGACACGTGCCTGGCCGCAACCAAGGCGGCCGCCGCCATCGTCGCTCCCGACTATAGAGCCCCCCGTCCGGGCATCAACCTACTCCGGGTTCCCGGGCCGCACCAGGCTTTCCTGGTCCTGGGACTCGAATTATGGCGACGGTACCACGTCCTTCCGCCCGGAGTGGACCCTTCGGCCCAGATCGATCCCCTCACCCACCTCGGTGACGACGTTCACGTCGGACCCCACTGCGTCCTTGGCGCCGGCGCCGGTATCGGTCCCCGTGCGGTGCTCCACCCGGGGGTGGTGGTGTCGCCCTGGGCGGAGGTGGGGGAATCCACCATTCTACATGCCCGAGTCTTCGTGGGACCCAGCGTCCGCATCGGCCGGAATTGCATCATCCATCCGGGCGCCGTAATCGGATTCAGCTATCGGCCGTACCCAGTCGGCGCCGATGCCCCGGTCAAACCACCTTCTGCCGGAGGGGTCGTAATTGAGGACAACGTCGAGATCGGCCCGAACAGCGTCGTCGAGACAGGCGAATCTCGTCCGACTCGCATCGGCCGGGGGGCGAAAATTGGCGCCCTGGTTATGGTCGGGCACGACTGCGTCATCGGTCCGCGGGCGGAGTTGGTGTCGATGGTGGGTCTAGCTGGAGGGGCTGAGGTGGGCCCCGCCGCGCTTCTCTTGGGCCAAGTCGGCGTGGCCGGCCGGGCCCACGTTGGAGAACGCTCCGTTGTCCTCGCCCAGAGTGGGGTCACTAAGGACGTACCCCCAGGGGTGGAGTACATGGGCTGCCCCGCCCGTCCCCGGCTGCAGTGGCTGCGCGCCCAGGCCGCCGTCAGCGGCCTCCCCGGTTGGATCAAGCGTGTTTCAGCCCTGGAACGAAAGGTGGCCAAACTCACAAGCGGCGGTGAGTCACCCACGGAGAAGAGGTAGTCACCATGGTTACGGATAGCATGATCTGGCCTTCGACCAACGCTAACGGCATACCCCTCACGGATCCAGTCGGCGTCACCTATCAGGGCGCGCTCGTCGTCTTCGCCCGGGAGGCCGGCGCCAAGGCGGCCACATTGTACTACAACGTGCTCCGGCCCAACGTGGACCCCGACGCGCCCGGGGACTGGGTCGGCTGGAACCTCCTGCCCATGCTGGAACCCAGTCACGCGGACTCGGCGCCGGCCCAGCCGACGGCCGACCTCAAGCCCATGCTGCGACTGGGCGGCCTCGACCTTGTTACCGTCCCCCCGGTGGCGGCCAGTCCCGACCCCGCCGACGCGGCCTTCCGGGTCGTGTGTGACGGGAAGTACATCACGTGCTTCAGACTCTCGTCAGCGGGCACCCTCTACGCGGACCGCTTCATTCTCGTCCAGGTCCCGGTCCTGAGCACCTCGACGCCCGGACCCGGTTCGCCTGCCACCACTTGGGTCCTCAGCCGGGCCTGGGAGGTCCGCTATCGCCGCAGCGGGCAGCGTAACGCGCCCGCCGGTTCCGATGACACTCTCGACACACAGAACATGCTGTCCGAGCCGTTTCTGGAACCGACCACGGAGATCATGACGCCGAGCGCCATCACTTCGGCCTACGGCTTCGCGGCCGTCCTAGCTCCGACATCCGTGGCCGAGAAGAGGCGCTATCACTTCTTCTCCGTGTCGGCAAACAAGATTACCGCCTATTCGTGCGCGCAGGACATGATCGGCCGGGTTCTCGTATCGCTGGCCCCCGAGTCGTTCTCCATCGAGCCCACCGTGGCCATGCCCGACGGCTCGACCAGGGCCATGACCTGCACGGGGGGCGTGGCCGCCACTGTCTATGAAGAGCAGGAACAGATCACGGACCCGGACGGGCAGACGTCGACCGTGCGGCGAGCCACGCGGCTCATGATCGCCGTTCCAGTCGCGTGCGCCTCCATCGGACTTTCGTCGGCCCTCGCCGTGTATGACTTTCTCGTCCAGCCCGACGGGACCATCCCGGTCTTTCCGGCCATGACCGGTTGCCGGCCTGGCGACGGGACGATCGTGTCGGGGACCTTCACCCCGACCACGGGCCTGGAGTCCTACCCCGTGCCCGAGGCGGCCGTTCACGTCGTGGGCGACGCCACGGCCACCGGCATCCTTCTCGGGCAACCCCACCCCTCGGCCAGTCCTTTCCTCCTCGACGGTGCGGACGGCCTGGTCCACGCCTACTTCGCGGGGCCTGCCGCGTCCGGCGGCGCCCCCTTCACCGTGGTCCAGTTCAGCCCGGTCATGTCGCGGGCCGCGGTCCGGTCCACCTGGACGGCCGGAACCCAATCGGGAGGGCTGGTCTTCGTGGCCGCGCGGAGCGGCTCGACCCTCAACGGGTTGGCCGTAACGGTCTCGGACTGCCAGGGCCAGCCCGACCTGTGTGACCTCAGCATCGATTACGGCAGTGCCGCCTTGCTGCCGCGGGAGTCGTGGAAGGGCGTCCCGCGGGAGATGACGAGCTTCATGGCCGTCCTCAGCGGAGGGGCTACGGCCGACGCCAATGACCCCAAGGTAGAGTCCGGCGACAGGCTCTACTACGACTACTCAGGTTCAGCCCGCCAGGCGCGCCTGCCCCTCGGTAGCGCCTCCTCTCCGACCGGACACCTGATCCTGGCTTCCCGCCGGCGCGACGTCCCTCTGGCGGCGGTGGTGGTGGCTCAACCTCTGAACAACAAGACCACTCTGACCATCACCGCTGACTTCGGACGGGGCACGGCCACCCAGACCTGGCAACTGGCGCCCGCCGTGACCCAGGACCTGGTCCCCGTCCTGAGAGGCAACGCCAGTCCGTCCACTTACTCCTACACGCCGGCCGCGACCGACACCAAGACCTACGGCCTGCCGACCGACGCCGGCGCCATACTTCTCTTCGCCGCCTCGGGTACGGGCCAGGTCACCCTGACCGTTCGGGCGGCCACGGACCTCCTGGCGTCGCACTGCGACGTCGAAGTCCGGATTGGGAGTGGCACGCCGGTCGTTCTCACCAACGTTGCCCGGGAGCAGACCGGGTTCATCCAGGCCCTTTCCGCCAATCCGACCATTAGCGCCGCCCTCCCGGGCATCTCACCCGACCCGGTCGCCGGCAAGGTCTTCGACCAGACGGTCACAACCCCGCTCGACCTGCGGGGCCTGTCGACCCTGTTCAGCGTGGTCGCTCCCGTCGGGTCTGACACCCTTGTCGGCGCCACCCAGACGGCCACTACCGTCCAGGGTCACACTCTCACCCCGTCCGGAACGGCCGTCCCCAACAAGATGGTGGCCGTCTCGGCCATTCCGACCTCCCGCCCGCAAAGGGGCGCCTCGGCCACGATGGTCAATGGCGCGGCCGCGCCGGACACGCGGGGTCAGAACGGGGCCTGGATGGTCGCCCACGCCCCGAAGGCTCTCACCCTCGGCGCGCAGGACGCCATGACCGTTCGGACAACCACTCCGGCCGCCCAGCGGCTGGCCCCGGGGCGGACCTGGACCATAGAGACCTGGTGCCGGCCTGACGGCGGAGACGCGGAGCCCATTGTATGCTACAACAACGGTCCGGCAGCGGGAATGGGCGCCGTCGTGCCTTCGTACTACATCGGAACGACCGGTCATCCGGCGGTCGAGTACGAGCCCTACTCCGGAGGGTGGGGCTCCTACATCAACGTGACAGCCGACCAGCGTTTCAACCCCCACGCTCTGGCCGGCTTCACCTGGGAGGTCTGGATAAGGCCCAACACCTCCCCCTGCCCCTCCAAAACGGGGGTTTTCGGCTGCATGGTCCAGGGGCTCGACTCGGCCCTGCCCATGAGCCCGCAGTTCCAGTTCGGTCTTGACTCAACCCGGGTGCTGGATTTCAGTTGCCGGACAGGTACGGTGGGCCAGCCGATTCAGACCCACGTGCGGGGTACGACCGCCCTGCCGGCCGTCACCTGGACTCACGTGGCCGTTACCGGCGCCATGGCCCAGGACAAGACCTGGACCTTCATACTCTACGAGAACGGGCTGGAGGTGTCGAGGAAGGCGGCTGTCTCCTTGTATTCGGACCAGGGAGCACCCCGGGTGGCTTTGGGGGCCGACGACAGCCAAAACGTGAGCCTCTTCGGCTGCCTCGGCGAAGTCCGGTACTGGCGGACGGCTCGCACTCCGGCGGAGCTAGACCGGACCATGAACACGTCGCTCTCCGGCCGGGAGCAGGGACTCGTGAGCTATTGGCCTCTCACCGAGACTCCCCAGCAAGGGGCGGTCTTCCACAACCTCAGCGCGGAAGCCGCCGGCTCCCTCAACGGGACCATGAGCGTCTCCGCGACGCAGACCGTGAAAAGCACGGCCGACGGCACTTTCCTCAGTATCGTCGCCGGCGTCGGCGGCTCGCCGGCCAAAGAAGCGCAGAGCTTCCTTCGCTCCACGCACTGGAACCACGTTGCGGCCGTCTACCGGGTGGCCGGCGCCCTCTACCCCAATCCGACCCTTACTTCCGGCGACTCGGATTACGCCGCCTGCCAGTATGAGACCGGGCTCGGCATCGCCAGCGAGGCCACCATGGAGGCCTGGATCCAGATGGACGCGGTCGGGACCCAGGCTCGCACCATCATGTCCCGCTGGGGGGTCGACCAGGTCGACCAGGCTTTCCAGTTCGGGATCGCCAACGACGGGACTCTGTTCTGCAACATCAACGTGACCGACGCGGTCACCGAAAAACTGACGCTCGTCACGGTCAAATCCACGCTGAGGGTCGACGACAGGTCTCCCCACCACGTGGCCGCCACCTGGTCCACCTCGTCCGCGGGGGAGGATGAGGCCAACCCGAAGACCGTCGCCACCCTGAGCCTCTACATCGACGGGTCGAGCGCGGGTCTCGTCGCCCATACGTTCGACGCCGCGGCCGTGCAAGTGGTCAGCTCGTCCGCCTCCTTCTGCCTGGGCATCAGCGCCCTCGAGACTCCGTCCAGTGGGACCGTGGCCATCGAATCGCAGGCCCCCTATCAGGGCCTTCTGACCGGGGTTCGGTTCTGGTCGGCGGCCCTCAGCGTCGAACAGGTAGGCAAAGCCAAGAGCGAAGGGCGGGTCCACGACGGGGAGAAGGGCATGGTCTCGGCTTGGTGGTTTGATGAGGCCGAGGCCTTGGTGGCGGCTGACTCGGTCAGCCACAACGACCTCCAACTGACCAGCACGGACATGTGGGCCACCTTCGCCTCCATGTCGTCCCTCGACGTCTATGGCAACGGAGCGCCCGTGGGGATGGTGACCGACGCGCCGTCGGGGACCCCGGTGGGTTACAAGGGCGACACCCAGTTCACCGTGGGGGCCTACATCAGCCACGGAACGGCCCAGAAGGGTCTCCGGGGGGCCGTGGCGGAACTCCGGCTCTGGAAGACCGCCCGCACCTGGGGGCAACTGCAAGACGCGATGTACCGCGGCCTGCTCGGCAGCGAGAGCGGTCTTGCCGCCTACTGGACCTTCGACGACCAGGCCGCCGACAAGACCGGCCGGGGTAACGATGGGCAGGCCTTCGGCTCGCCCACCTACACTCCCTCGGCTGCCCCCGTGGCCAACGAGGGGCCCGAGGTCAAGAATCTCTATGGCGGGCCGGTCACTGAGTTCCAGGAGCCGCTCCAGGGCACGCCCTCGGTCTTGGAATACGGCGAGACAGAACTCGGCGACGACGATGCGCCCCTGGCCCTGTTCAAACGGGCCTACATTTACGTTAACCCCTCCCTCAGGATCGATACGAGGTACGGCATGGGAGAACTCGACCTCATCTACCTCGGTCAGGTCCAGACCAACCCCACTCTCATCGGATTCATCGAGGGTCCGCCCCCGGTGCCGAGCGAGAACCTCAGCCGGCCGCTCTACACTAACCTCTTCCAGCATAACGCCTACTTCGACGCGAGTTCCGTCTCCATCACCCGGACGGAGACCACCGGCTTCACCTTCTCCTCCTCCGACTACAAGACGTCCATCACCATGGATCTCGACCTGAAGCTCGGGCTCTTCGGAAACTGGAAAGTGAACGTGGGGAGTCCGTTCTTCAGCACCGAGACCTTCGTGAACAAGCTCAAGATCGGCCTACATCAGAAGGACAGCTTCTTCCGGGCGGGCCAGACGGACACCAAGTACGCCTCGTCCTGGACCGACATCTTCGTCGATACCCTGGGCCTGCGCGGCAAGTGGGAACCCCAGCAGGCGTCCCAGGCCGAGTACCTCAACCCGCTCACCGGGAGGCGGTTCCTCCCGGCCAACGTGGGCTACGCTCTGGTGGAGTCCCTCACGGCTGACCTGTACATGATGCGGATGCGTTCCACGCGGGCGATGGTCGGGCGAACCGTGGTGCCGAACCTGGCCATTCCTCCCGACCGGAACATCATCATCTTCCAGATCAACCCGCACTACGTGAAGAACGGCACGCTCGACGGCAAGGTCGGGATGGTGAACGACCCCGACTACCCGAACGCCGACACCGTCCGCGGCAGCTACTTCAAGCCCACGGAAGCCTACGTCCTGAAAGAGTCGCTGGAGCGAGCCGAGCAAAACCTCGAGGCCTTCTGGAACCAGCTCGACAGCGTGGCCCGGGGAAAGCGAGGCAAGGCCGACCTCGAGGACGTGCCACCCCAGCTTTTCTTCGACTTTGAGGCGCACGTGCCGAAGAGGGGCATCGCCAACACCTACGTCTGGTCGGCCTACGGCGGCCTCCACAAAGAGGAAGAGCAGTTCGCCGCGAGCTCGGAGCACGTCTACACCGGTTTCTACGGCGTCACCTGGGGCATCGGAGCCATGGCCGACTTCGAGGTTGCCTTCAAGATAGGCGTTTACGGCGGGCTCGACCTGCTCCTCGGCGGACAGACGAAGGTCCAAGTCGCAAAGGGCAAGAGCCAATCGGCCACGCTCGGACTGTCCGTGGCGGTCCCCGGAGACTCGATGCTCCAGCCGTATGACCAGGCCTCCGGCGCCTACCTTCCCGAGCCGTGCCCGGGAAAGGTGAAGTCCTACCGGTTCATGACCTTCTACCTTCCCCCGTCACAGGAGAATGCCGACGCCTTCCAGCAGGTGGTCGACCAGAACTGGCTGCAGTGCAGCAGCGACCCCGACGCCATCGCCCTCCGCGGAGCACAAATCGAGGACAATGGGGTCTGGCGAGTGCTGCACCGGGTCACCTACGTGAACCGGGTCCCGCCTTCGTCGGACACCGCTCCCTCCCAGACCGTCGACAAGGGCGGGGCGCGGGACATCGCCGTAGACGATAACCTGGTTCTCATATCCCTCGTCGAGGAGGCTCTCGCCGGCCGGACTCCCACGTCGGCCAACATCGGCGCGGCCTTGTCCACGGTGCTCGACCCGACCGACGGGTCGCCCTCAAGGTTGGGGCAGGTGTTCCCGTGGTGGCAGACCTTCATCAACACGACTCACGGGACCACCCCCAGCCAGGCGGCAGTGGCTCTTCTCAACCAGATCATGGACTCCGCCCTCAGCTACTTCGAGGCGGGATACGCTTCGGGGGTGCTGCCGCTGTAGCGGGTCTTGGGCGGCGCAACTCGGGAACAAACGAGCGGGGCGGGAGTCCTTGGCCCGCCCCGCTCGGTGGCGCTGAGGCGGGGGGGGGGGGTGCTGATGAGAAAGAGCGAGGAGGGCGCCGGCACCTTAGGCCGGTCTGTCGCATGGTTCATCGCTGCGGTCCTTGCGGTCTGTTGCTTCGGCATGGCCTATTTCGGTTGGTCGAGGCTCCTCGACGCGGACTGGCACTTCGCGGGATCAGCCAAGTTTTCATTGGAGCACCTGTTCTTTCTCCCGGTCATCCACAGGGCCATGGTCATCCTGTGGTATCCCTTCTGTCGTGGAGGCTGGAAGCTGTGGCTGGCGGCACCGGTAGGCTTTGTGGCCGGGGCGGGGGTCTGGGCTAGCGCTCTTGGTGGAGCGCTCTCAGACGCCACCCTCTGGGCGGTGTCCCTGCCCGCCGGCGAGAACTAGCCCGATTACCGGGACCCACCATGATAGGTTGTCCAGTAGCGTGATAACCACCAGCCCGACAACCGTCGCGAGGCCAGTCCGCAGGATATGCTTGTGCTCCTCGGGCGACATGGGCACCGCTCCCCTCCATGGTCCGAAGCCTACGAAGTCGCCGGCAACCCTAGGGTTTCCACATTCTACTATAATGTCGACAACTCCTGTTGAGACGCGGTGGCCGGGGCCCCGGGTCACCCGCGGAATCCAGCGCCAGTCCTCGCAGCTCTCCTTGCTCCCCAGGCTGAGGTGGATGAGGACCCTGGAACCATCGGAGGAAAGAGGATCGTTCCACATGGGAGAGACCTCACTTGTCAGTAGCACCCATGGAGCGTATGATACAGTATATTGGCAAATTCTGGCCGGAGTGGGCCCAAACCCGAGGAGGGAGATCGGCTCAGTGTACAGGTGGAGGCTAGCCGTTGTCCTAAACTACGACTCACCGCCGCCGGTTGATCAGATCAAGCCGGGCGACAATACCTCAGGCGAGGCGTGGGTCCAGTACCTAGCATCATGAGACAAAGGCCAACCATCGTCTTCCTCGCGCTTGTAGTGTCGCTGGCTGCCCTTCTCGTCATGGCAGGTTGTGCCGGCGAACCGGCCACCACTGGTTGGATCCATTGCGAGTTGCGCACGGAGGATACCGGGGTACGGATGTACTGGGTTACGGAAACCGGAGATCTCGACCTGACTCTGTTGGTTAGCACGCAAGGAATTGGTTTGGCAGAGTTGTTGTTTGGGCTGTTCGTGGATGGACGGCAGTGGCCGGCCACCTGGGATGGGCGGCAAGCGATGGTCTTTGTCGCCAGTCTACAGCCCAACTCCAGTCGGGAGATTCAGTTCTGTGTCAGAGGGCTGCCTCACGGAGTTCATGCTCTATATCTGCTCTCCGCCGTTCTCCCCGGATGCGACAGGGGTCTTACGGAAGACCAGATCATGAGCAATGCATCCCCCATTGACATGAATCCCTTCACAGTGGAATCGAGATCTCCCGTTGAGGCCTCTCTAGACCAAGTCGCCTTGGCAACTCCAGGTCCAGCCGTGGATGTGCTGCAAGCAGTGGATCAGGACGGTGTCCTCTGTGCGGACCCCGATACTCTTGCCATTGATCCCTCCTTTGACCTTCGTGACAGGCAAACACTCTTTTACGTGTGGCGCAACGAGAGCGACAAACGGGTACAGGCACGTTTCGTATTGCTGGTTGACTGGACCCAGACGCCTTGGCCAAACCAGAATACGGCGGCACTAGAGATCGAGGCCCAGCCCAACGAGGTCGTGGTGGAGGAGATAGGTTTGTCTAGCCTCCCCATAGGTGACACAAGCCATGTAGCGGTACTTGCCTTCATGCAGCCGCTGCGGCCGTTCTGGCTACTAGACGACTCAGGACATACCTACGCCGACCCGGAGGGCGGGCAGGCCCTCGGCTCCAACTACGTGGTGGTTCTAGGTCGTTGAGAGGTGTGGTCGATTCGATGGAGTACGCCATAGAGGCGATCGGGCTTGGCAAGGTCTCGGCCCAGAGATGGCTTGTGCGCGATGTCAACCTTGGAATCAGCAGGTCAGCACTCTACTACCTCGTGGGCCAAAACGGCGCGGGAAAGACGACCTTGCTTCGTCTACTTGCCGGCCTTTCGAGAGCCTCATCCGGGACGGCGACGGTGTTCGGGCGCCAGGTTTGGGGGGCTGGGCCAGAGGTTCTATCGCAGATCGGGTTTGCCCCGGCCGACGGTGGATACTACCCCAACCTTACGGTTGACCAGAACCTTGAGGTGGCGGCAGTTGTCCGCCGCGGGTTTGACCGCCAGGCAAGTGATGAAGCCACGGCCATCCTCGACCTCGGTCCACTAAGGGGACGAAGAGCAGGCACTCTATCCAAGGGACAGAAGAAGCGCCTCGCGATTGCCTGCGCCTTGGTAGGGTACCCGGCCGTGCTGCTCCTCGATGAGCCTTACGCCAATCTGGATGCCGATGGACTTGATGTGGTTGAGGAGCTGCTCTCCGTGGTGTGCGCCAGGCACGGGACTACTGTGGTTATAGCCTCCGCCCTGCCCCCGAACGACCTCGGGCGTGCCGCGGTGGTCGGTGTCATTGACCAAGGACGATTCTCCGGAGAACGGGTTCTTGCCGAGGGGCTCACTCAGGCCGAAGTCAGGGCCATGCTCAGGGAATTGATGGCCGGCTCGTCTGGAGGCAGCGATGATAACTCTGATCAAGGTTGAGTGGCGCAAGCTATCCCACACGCCATTGCTGGTGGCCTCAGTGATGGCCCCTCTCTTGGGGTCACTGGCTGTATTGATCATCCCATTGCGGCATAGCCGAGCCATCTGGTTCGACTACATAGCCACTAATCTTTGGCTAACCCATGCCCTGCTGATCCCGCTAGTGATGGGGCTCGTGACCGCTTATGTCTTCGGAAGGGAGTATACGGCTGGAACAGCCGCTAGCCTGCGTTTGTCCCGTTTCACTGTCTGGCAGGTGATACTGGCGAAGTGCGCCACTGTGTTGGGCATAGGAGTTCTAATGACTGGCATCGCCGTTACCACGACTTTCGTTTCTGGAATGGCCGCGGGGTTTGGTGGATTCTACTGGGAGATTGTGCTCAGGTACGTATCCGTATCGCTGCTGTCGTGTGCGATTGCGGTATGCTCCGCGCCGTTTGTCGCTGTAGTCGCCATCTGGGAGAGGGGCTCCTTCGCGGCTTCAGTCCTCGCGGCAACCGCCCCCTTGTCCGGGGTTCTTTTCATGGCCGGTTTCGCCTCTCGACTCAACCCCTGGGGACTCCCGATGCTGTTTGTATCACGCTTCTTGAACTTGGTCTCCAGGGACCCGCTGCAGGCAATGAAGCCGGTTTGGCCGACAGCCGTCGTGTCCGTCTTGGTGGGGCTTATGGTCACGGCTCTGATGCAGTCGCGGACAGATATTCAGTCGGAGAGGTAGCGTGCTAGGCGGATCCTGATCCCTCTGGAACCAGGGGCCTGGTCGCTCCGCCCAGGCAGCATTCCCCGGTACTTGGCAAAGGGTGATATTGAGGACATCCACGAGAGTGATGGTGCCTACGTATAGCGAACTGGTGCCTGCTCCGCTCCCGGCGGACATGAGAACTCACACGGCCTGACACGCGGCTGCAGCTGGCGCGCTCGGCTTGGCCAATCAAGCGGGAGACTACCCCGGCGCCGCCGAGCCGCTATGGTCCGGCTAAAGCGTGGAACTTCAGCGGAGCGCGGACGGAGCGGCGGGGCCAAGATCGGTGGTTGACTGTGCCCGGCAGAGGCGGGCGTACAGGCCATCCCCCTCGATCAACTCGGCGTGTCGTCCCGTCTCGACGATCCGCCCGTCCTGAAGGACAATGATCCGATTGGCGTTCTGCACTGTGGAGAGTCGATGGGCGATGACCACCGTCGTCCGGTTCTTGATCAGTCGCTCAAGGGCCTGCTGGATGAGGACCTCGGTCTCCGTGTCCACCGACGAGGTCGCCTCGTCGAGGATGAGGATGGGGGCGTCCTTGAGGACCGCCCGGGCGATGGACAGGCGCTGCTTCTGTCCGCCTGACAGTTTAAGCCCGCGCTCCCCGATCTGGGTGTCGTACCCGTCGGGGAGATCTACGATGAACTCCTGGGCGTTGGCCGCCTGGGCCGCGGCGACAACCTCCTCGTCCGTCGCTCCCGGTCGGCCGTAGAGGATGTTCTCCCTGACCGTGCCGTTGAAGAGGAAGACGTCCTGGAGGACCATGCTGATGTGGCCGCGCAGCGAACCCAAGATCAGCTCCCGCACGTCGTGGCCGTCCACCAGGACCTGACCCTGAAGCGGGTCGTAGAAGCGGGGGATCAGACTGGCGATGGTCGTCTTGCCCACCCCGGTCGGCCCGACCAGGGCAACCAACTCTCCCGGCCGGGCCTCGAAGCTGATCGCCTCCAGGACCGGCTGCCCGTCGATATAGCGGAAGAAGACGTTGCGGAACTCGATGTGGCCCTCGCAGCGGCGCAGATCCCGGGCGTCCTCGGCCTCCTTCACCTCCGACTCGGTGTCGAGAACCTCGAAGACGCGCTCGGCCCCGGCAATGGCTTGCTGAAGGCTCTCGTTGAGACGGCTCAGGGTGCTCACGGGTTGATAGAACATGCCGAGGTAGAGAACGAAGGCGACGAGATCAGCGATGGGAATCAAGCCGTCGAGGATGAACCGCCCGCCCAGCCAGACAACCACAACTGTTCCCAGGCCGGCCAGGAACTCGGCCGCCGGGTTATAGATGGAACTCAGCTTGATGGCCTGGACGATGGCCTGGGTGTAGATCCGGGCCTGCTCGGCCACCCGGCCCTCCTCGCGCCGCTCTTGAGTGAAGGCCTGAATCTCTCTTATCCCCGAGAGATTGTCCTGGACGATCGCGTTGAGTGCGGCCAGAGTGCGCTGGGCGTCGCGGAAGGCCGGCCGCACCCGCCGCGTGTACTCGGCGATGACCCAGACCAGAAAAGGCATGGGGATGAGGGTCATGGCGGCGAGGCGCCAGTTGATGAAGAAAAGGATGACCGCCACTCCGATGAAGAGGAAGATATTGACGATCATCTCCGGCAGGACGTGGGCGATGAGAGCCTCAAAGGTCGCCGTATCATTGATCGTCCGGGACATCAGTTGGCCGGTCTGCTTGTCCTGATAGTATTTCAGCGAGAGGCGCTGGAGATGGTTGTAGATTCGGGTTCGGAAGTCGGCGACGACTCCCCAGCCGGCGATGTGGGCCATCCAGTTGCTGAGGAATTGGAGAACGCCCCGGCCGGCGTAGGACAGGACGACGACGAGGGCGAGGAGGCTGATCGAGTGCAGCCGTTCCGCCCGGTCTCCGGCCCCCTCGGTGACCACCGCCACTAGCTGCCTGATGACCCACGGGCTCAGGAGGCTCAGCCCGATGACACCCGCCAGGCTGAGGCCGGCGATGATGACCTGCTTCCGGTAGGGCTTGGCGTATCCGACCAGGCGCAGCGCTTCTCTCAAAGCCTCTCCTCCTGGGGGATATTTCAGTTCCCGAACAATCATCGGTTCGACGTGCCGGGCACGGTTCCCCTCTACGAGCAGGGACGGCCGCGCTTCCCAGTCCGCGAGTTCATGCCCGAACTCAAGGGGGAGAACTCCATTCCAGCGTCCCCCGGATGATGAGACGGCTGGCAAGGCGGGTACCGGTGCAGGTGACGAGGGTGATGCGCGCGTCAGGCGTCGGGTCGAGCACCCAGGTATCCTCCGGCTCGACAACCAGTCTCTCCGAAACAACATAGGTATAGCTCTCGCCGTCACACTCGACGATGATGACATCGCCCACTTCCACCTCGTCAAGACGGTGGAAGAACTCGCCAAAGGCCGAGTTACTGTGTCCTACGACGCTGAAGTTCCCGATCTGTCCCGGCAGGGCCGTCCCTTCGAAATGCCCCACCGCGGAGCGCAGGGTACGGTTCTCCACGCCCTCGGCCACGGCCACGGTCAGGTCAATCTTCGGTATGACAAGCAGGCAAATAGGGTCAATGTCCGTTTGGCCGTCGCCTGGGTTGTCAGGGCTGTTCGGCCCCCGGGCGGGGTCGGGCGATGTCCTTGACGTGAGGGCCAGGGCGAGGTCATAAGCCCTAAGAAGCGCCTCCTGACGCTCGCCGGACTGCCATTTCATGGCCAAGGCCATCAGGATGAGCAGTACTCCTGAGGCCACGAGAAGTACCGGGGCGGCTTTCGCCAGAGCGCTCCTTGGCCGGCCGTCTTCACCCTTGCCCACGAGGCTCAGCCCTTCTCCAGGAACCTCCGACATAGGGGAAACGCGATTCCCGCGAGGATCAGCAGCACTCCCAGCGTGACCAGCCGGGTCGTGTCCCAGGGGCTGCCCGCCTTCGGTAGCAGGGAGTCTGCGGCAGCCATGTCGACGATGACATAGGGATCCGCTTTCGCCATCGGGGTGGAACTCGATACCGTGGCGGTTGCTATCGTATCGGAAAGCTCGTAGCCCTCGGGCGCCGCTATCTCCCGGGCAGTGTAGACTCCATACGGAACGCCTGAGAAGAGCACGACTCCGCTTGCCGACGAGACGGCCGTCTGGACGAGGGCCCCGAGGCTATTGTAGAGACCGAATTGCGCGCCCTTGAGGGCATGTCCCTCCCCGTCGACCTTCCGGAGCTCGACGGTCCCCATCCCCACCGGCGCGGCGAGGGCGTCGAGGACGTTGATGAAGGGTTCTTCTATCGTGACATTGAGGGCGGAACTCGACACTGAAGCGGTGACCACTGCTTCGGAAAGAACGTATCCTTCGGGCGCCGCTATCTCCCTGATCTCATACGTGCCCAGCGGCACGTTGGAGAAGAGCACGGCGCCGGTATCCGAGGACACGGCGGTCTGGATGAGCTCCCCGCCCGCGTTGTACAGCCCGAGTCGCGCGCCGCCCAGAGGATCATTCTGATCGTCGACCTTGAGCAGTTGGATGGTTCCGAATTTCACGCCAGGCAGGGGCTCATTGACGAGCGGTTCGCCAACGGTCACATCGGCCAGGGTGTTCGTCGCTACATCCAGGACCAGCGCCACGGCACGCACCTCGCTTGTGGCGTAGTAGCCCGCGGGCGGCCGACTCTCACGGATCGCGTAGTTGCCGGCGGTGAGTCCAGTGAACTCGACTAGACCGTTCGCATCGCTCATTACGGTTTGCAGGGGCGTCAGGAATCCGATATCACTCGCGGCGTAGATGGAGAAGCGCCCGCCAGGAAGCCCGTTGCCGACCATATCGGTCTTGGTCAGCAGAACGCCGGCGGTCAGTGGCGAGTTCGCGATGGAGACAAACTGCAGTCGTGTCTCATCGCTTTCGGACGTCAGCGTGACCATGATTTCCTCGGTACTAAGGGCGTAGCCCAAGGGCGGAGTTTTCTCGCGAACGTAATAGGTTCGCAGCTTCAACCTATCGAAAACCGCCTGCCCGTTCACGTCAGTTGCGAGGGTCTTCTTGACGTTGCGCATGCTGTCGAGCAGTTCGAAGACCGCGCCCGTGGTGATCGGGATACCGCCTTGGTCAGTCTTGGTGACCGTGATCTTTCCGTTTGTCCCCGAAGCGCCCGATTCAATATCGGCGCTTGTAACCACGTAGGCAGACAAAACGCTGCCTGAACCCGGGTATGACCCGGCGAAAGTAACGGTGTTGCTGTATTGGCCGGGCGCGAGAACATCGGTCTTGAACTTCAGATAGTAGCCCTGCGCCCCATTGGGCAGGTGGACCACAAACAGGCGGGTGCTGTAGTCATATTCGAAACGGTAGTCTCCCCCCAGAGGCACGATGTCGCCGACGGTCCGCAGGCCGTTCTCATTCTGGTTCCATAGATAGAGCACCACCGATTCGACATCCAGCTCGAGGCCGGGCTGAAGCGTGTCCGAGATCGCTGCGTCAATGATCGGCGCCTGGTTGGCGTTGACGTAGACCTCCCACTCGATGTAACCGTTCGCAGGGATGTACTCCGTCAAGAGGTTCTTGCTGAGCGCCTTGTTGTTGACGGTCCGGCTACCCGTCACGGTGACCGTAGGAGCGCCGACAATGCCGGAGACGAGGCTCGCGGCATTGCTGAAGGTTACGTTGCCGTTGGTGCTCATGAACACGCTCAGGTCAGTGACGATAGTATCGAAGGTGATGACTGTCTGGGAAGAGATCGCGCCCAAGGTGATGGTGAGCGTGTTTCCAGCCACCGCTAGAACGCCCTCGCCCGGCGCCACGCCGCCAATGAGCAGCGAACCAGGCACATATGCTTGTCCAGCCGGTATGGTATCGGTGACTACGGCGCTCGGCATGAGCAAGTTATTCTGGTTGACCGTGATTCTCCAGGAGAGCACGCGCGTGATGTAGTTGTATCCCGTGCTCGTCTTGGCCAGCACCAGGCTCTGGACTGACTGCGTCCCGGTCGAGGAACAGTCGCTGATGTCGTCCCCAGTCAGCGTTGCCGTGTTTGAGTAGGTCCTTGTGCTGTTCGCCGCGTAGTGCGCGGGGTTCGTGACCGTGGTCTGAAAACGGACGACGGGCTTATCGACCGGAGTCAGATCGCCCAGATAGACCGTGAGCACGCCCGCGTCATAGTGGTATTGCCCAGGCGCGCTTGTGAGGTCAGCCAGATTCGCCACTCTGACAATGGATGTCGCGCTGCCGTCGAGCCGGACCCCGAAATCCTCGGCGAAGGCCTGATTACTGCCGATAGTGTCGGCAATCGTCGTGGCGGTAATCGTCTGCCCGTTGCTGTTGACCTGCATCCTCCAGGTGATGCGTTGCGTGGAAGCGTTGTACCCGTCGCCGGACTTGGCCAGCAGACTCGTGGGCACGCCGACTCCGGAACTTGTCGCGCTGTAGCCAACGCTTGTGATAGTGAGGGTCGCCGTGTTCGCGAAGCTGGTGACGGTCTGCTGGGTGTAGTAGGAGGGGGCTACCGCGGTCGTGAAGGTGATGGTCAGCTGCTCCGCGGCTTCGGCATTGAAGGTATAGGTTAGGGTCTGGCCGACGACAGTGAAACCATCTCCGTAGGTGGTAACCGGGTCGCTGGCGTCCCGCTTCACCGAACTCTCATCCAGCGCGAGGTACTCGGGAAGCGTATCGGTCACCGTCGAACCGGCCGGAACGGTGCGGTTATTGTTGTTGAGCGTTATCGTCCATTCGATAATATACGCGCCTGCTACTCCCGTGCGAGCGCCACTCTTGCGGATCCAGTCGGTCGTGACGCTGACGTTTGCGGTCGCGGTCGCGAGGGGTTCGCCCGCGACTGCTCCGGCGTACACGTCGACGGAATTGCCAACGGTGTGAACCGATCCCTCGGCGCCGAACGCGTCGTCGGTTGGGGTCGTTTTGTAGGTGAAAGAGGTCGCCCCCGTGACGCTGTCAAGGAAGAAGGTGTAGGTATCCTCCACTGCGTCGTAGGTAGGTTCGCCGATGGATGACGTGCCCGCCTTGTAGTCCTGATCGGCCCCGAGCGTATCCACCACGTAGATGTCTTCGACAGTAACGGATGGGCCTCCGGAGTCAACGATAACGGTCCAGGCAATTTCGTTGGTGTTGGGGTCATACGTGCCGGACTTGCTGGCGGTTACTGGAGGCGGGGGAGGTTCATCCGGCACAAAGCCGATGTTGTACACGGTCCCGCCGGCCCGAAGAGAGAAAGAGACGATATCCCCATCGTCTATGGCTGCCTCGTCCAGGGTGCCCTCCATGGAGAAGCTCGCCGACACCTCGGAAAGGTCGGCGATATCCTCCTGGAAGGTGATGGTCGCGACACCGTCGGCTGTGATGGTTAGAGTAGCGATTGTATACTCCACGCTATCGTATATGAGCGAGAAAGGCCTATCCACGACCTCCTCGAAGGTCGCGATACTGGTTAGCTCCGTGGGTAGCGATACCGTGAAATAGTCGCCCGCCGTGACATCGTCGGCCGGGTTAGCTGCGTCCTCCACGTCAAAGGCGTAGGCGACTACGATGTCCGCGTTCTGGGGGATCGCGCTGAGATCGGCGATTTCCACCCCGCCGGCATAGGCCTTGAACGTGTCTCCGGTGAACGTGATGAGGGGTGGAACCAGGTTGAGGACGTCTCGCGGATCCCCCGCAAAGGCGACCGGCCTCGTGACTGTCAGCACCTGCAGCAGAAGCACAACCGCGGCGCCCCACCTGAATAGGCGTTTCATGATTGTGATCTTTCCCTTCGTTGTCCGCGTATGAAGGCTCCTGGCGGGCGAGTTCGTCCTCGCTGGACCGCAGACAATTCCTCGCCAGTCGACCATTTCCTTTTGGGTCCCAGATTGTCTGTGGAGAGCCCAGGTCCTGTGGACCCGGTAGAGGGGTGAGGGGAGGGGGGTACCCGCAAGGGGCAGGGTGGCGACGCGGGCGCGGCGAAATGGCGGCAGGCAACACCTCCCAATGAACGTTGGACTAGAGCGGATCCGGGGAGAGGAGTCATGGGCACTGTGGATTGCCGACTGGGCGGGAAGGAACAGGGGCCACTTCTGGTCCCGCTTGGCGACCATCACCTACCTAGACGGGCGGAGTTCGCCAACGACCCTGAGCTGAGACGATTGCTCGGGATCCCCGTCCGCGCCCCGCGGGAGACGCTCGACAGTGAGAGGCGTTGGCTCACGGCCCGGTGTGCCGCCGGCGACGCCCTGCTCGGTATCGAGGTTGCCGGCGAGTACGCGGGTGACATCGATATCTTCCTTGTACCTGAGAGGCGTTCGGCCGAGTTCACCCTGGTCATAGGCGATGCTCGCTTCCGCGGTAAAGGTATCGGAACCCAAGTGGTGCAGCGAGTGCTTCGATGGCTCTTCTCCGGTGGGGTCATGTCGCTGGAGCTTCCGGGAGAAGAGGCGCCTGCCGACCCTCCCGGGTTTACCGCGGCGTACGTCGAGGTCGACACGGAACCCGACCGTAATCCACTCGCCCATACATTCTGGTTGAAGCGGGGGTTCCGGTTTCACCACTTCGAAGGGGAGCTTCATTGGCTTCGCCTCACCCGAGAAGACTGGTTGGCATCACTGGGGGCTCCGCCGGGGTGGCGCTAGGTTACGTCAAGGCCAAGGGTGAGCCGGCCTTGCGACACAAGATCCCGGATGGGGACCCCGGCCGTCCAGCAACCGATACCTCTACGGGGAGCAACGGATAGGCCCGGCCCACCATGTCCACTGAAGCGGGGCAGGCCCATGTCTGGCGCGGGACTCCGATGGGAATGCTTTCGAACCAATGGCATAGCCCGAGAGGTGGGGCCTCATGGAGACAGTCCAAGGTCGTGAGGATGATCCCGCGATGGCTCGGGTAGTCCACCGTCAACCCGCACAGGCGGGCGGTAGGGTGGGCATCGGGACATGGTTACGTGAAGGGGTGCTGGTCGCCCTAGCCCTATTGTCGCTCTGGCTCATGCCGAAACCGGATGTAGGGTGGGTTCGCTGGGCCAACCTCCTGATCTGGGTGGTTTTCCTCGCGGACTATGTCGTGAGGCTCTGCCTTGCTCCGCGCAAAGCGACGTTCATCAGGCAGAACATCCCGAGCCTCATAGCCTCTCTACCCCTTGATTTTCTTCGCCCCGTTCGGTTGCTGCGGCTCGTGAGACTGGTCCGGCTAGTGCGCATCGGCACGGTCTTGGTCAGCTTCGGGCGAACAGTCAGAGGCGTCCTGACCACGAACGGACTCGGCTACGTCCTCGTTTCGGTCGTCTGCTTAGTGCTAGTCGGCGGGCTTGTTATCTGTGCGGTTGAACCGGCTATGGGCAATTACGGGAACGGGCTATGGTGGAGCGTGGTCACGCTGACCACCGTGGGATATGGCGATATCTCGCCGACGACTGTCGCAGGTCGCGTGACTGCGGTGGCCCTGATGATAGTGGGCATCGGCCTGGTCGGAACGGTTACGGCTAGTGTGGCTACGTACTTTATCTCGCCCAAGGCGCAGGCGTCACCGGTTGAGTACGTGCGGTCACAGCTTGCCAACTGGGACAAGCTTTCTCGGGAGGACCGTCGGAGGCTGGCCACGCTGGTGCGCCTGCTGGCGGAGGACGAGGGGGAAATCGGGTAGCGGCACTCCCCACTCGCGGTAGGCCCTCCGGATGGACCCCATCCATCACAGGAACATGCCTTCAGGCATTGGGTGCCTATTCCGCCCAATCCGTCCACTCGTTCCGGCTGAAGCCGTCCAGTGTTTCCGACCGCAATCGTCCAGCCGTTCCGGGTCAAACCGTCCAGTCTCCCAGTCACTGAGCCCGCCGCTTGACGAAACGCCGCCCGGTCCTTATGTCAGGTCTTGTTCTTCGTTAGCCGCTGGGGTTGGGATCACTTTCCTCAGTGACTCCCCCGTGAGGGCGAGTTTGGACCCACCCCGAAAACCCGCCGCAAGGCCTCTCAGAGCATACCTGCCCGCGCTGCTCCACAACTGCGGTCGACGTATCAACCAGGATAGGATGTTGACCAAGGGAAACTCCGATTGCAGCAACTTGGTTAGAAGACCCGTCGGGATCGTTCTCAGCAGGCGCACCTTGTTGTCCCACTCATCGTCGTCGTAGTGAGCCATTCGAAGGTTCACCATGTGCCCGACGTGAAGGTTGCGGCCGTACATCGATCGAAACTTACGCTCATATCGCGATAGGATTGCGCTATCGCACCGGCCTTTGGCCAGGGCCCGAGATGCAGTCTCACCTGCGAGTTGCCCGGCTAGCATCGCCAGCTTGATGCCGGCCCCCGCTATTAAGGACACCTGTCCCGCGGCGTCACCTGCCGCCATGATACCATCGGCGACCAGGCGTGACGGTAGCCCCGCCGCTGGAATCAGCCCGAAGTGGGTCTCCATTACCTTCGCGTCGGAGATGTCGATCCCAAACTTGTGCGCATCCTCTAGGAAAGTCTTCAAGTACGCTTTCGGGCTGGCGCCCGCAACCAGGGTTCCCACCCCCACGCGTACGCGCGTTTCCCCCCAGGGGAAAACCCACGCACAACCCGAGGGTGCATATCGATTGCCGACAAGGAGTACCCATTCCTGCTGATTGCAGTGGGGAGCCTGCAGTTCATATTCGTAACCTAGGCCAAACCGCGCGGATCCATCATGAAGCCCCGCCTTCTTCGATATTGAGGCCCCGTAGCCACTGCAGTCTATGACAATCCGCGATTGGATCTCAGACTCCGCATCCAGTGCGCGAGTGACTCGGCATCCCACGACAGAACCGTTCTTCATAAGCGGTTCATCTGCCTGAGTGTTTGTAAGGATTAGCGCGCCCTGCTCGCGCGCCTTGTGTCCAAGGTGCTGGTACATGCCCCGCACATCAATCACACAACCGATTGGGGCGCCTCCGTCCCGGACAATCTCTTCGCCTGGCGAGATGATGCGAAGACGGCTTATCGGGTGGTACAACTCCCGGGGGATGCCGAAGTCATGCATCGTCTTCATGTCCATTCCACCGCTGGTGTGGACCTCGTACCCAACCTCCGGTTCTCGCTCCACCACGATTGTTGACAACCCGGCCGAGGCTGTGGTCTTGGCTGCCACCAGACCTGCGGGACCTGCTCCCACAACCAGCACGTCAGCTTCCCACTTGTCGCTGGTGTGCACTGTGCTTCATCCTCTCGACTTGGAGTTGCCCCGGTTTGGTGGACAGCCGAAGGCTAGGACGCGATCATCTGTGACACCACTGGTTTGGTGGTCCTTTCGAGTTCAGCGCGGCCTGCTCATAGTCCTTTGGGTTCAGGTATCCCCGGGTTGAGTGTCGGTGGTTCGACCACGCGGCTTCAGCGGACGCGGCAGGGTGCCGGCGCCCCCACGCCGAAATACCCGTATCCAGGGCTTGCCAGGTGTGCTCGCACGGGAGCCAGCCTGCGGGGCGGAAGGAAACCGCTGCGGGGGTGCGCGCCGACTGTTCAGAATGGGACGTCGAGACTGTCCGAACTGCCGCGGGAGGGAGTCAACTAGCGATGCCGATGACCTACGTAACCAACATGCAGCACTTCCTTGACGAGAACGGCGCTGTTCCCGAGGACATCCCCGGCCCGGCTCTCAACATCGCCCTCTTTCTCGGCTCTATCGTCGGCTGGGTGACGAGCCACCAGGCCAGACAGCAAGCGAGGACCAACGTGCCATGCCGGCGCAGCCCAGGGCGACGCAGGTGCAGCGGCAACGTGCACGCCTGGTTTGGCGCCGACGGCTCAACGATCATCTGGGAGTGCCCGTTCTGCCACGACAACGGGACGATCCGCAGCTGGGAAGACACGCTCTGGGACCGGCGCAGAGCGTAGACTTGGCTCCGCCAGTATGAGCCCAGCCTAGCAAACGCCACCAGCGATCGGTCGCCGGCGCGTGACCAGATGCGCATGAAGTCCGCCGGTGCCGCTGCGCTCCCAGGGATTGGAGGGCGACGCCATTGACCTGCGAACGCTGCGCCGATCTATGTGTGCTCTACCCGATTCGCAAGCCACGCGAGTTCAGGCGCTCTCTCGCCATCGCCGCCGAGAACGTCGCGGATGAAACGCTCTCCGAGGTTCCCGATCCTGAGGCGCCTCTTCTCGACCAGCCCACTTTCGCCGCTGTGGCCGCCGGCGGTCGGTGGGGTGATGTTATGACCTTCCGCTTTCGCTGCACACAATGCGGCGAGTGCTTTGTGCTTTTCGCCGAGACCTATCACGGTAGTGGCGGGTCATGGAGGCCGGAGAACCAGGACCGAGGTCTACAACCCCCACGGTCGCCCCGAGGGTGACGAACCCTTCCGTAGGACGACGAAAGTCACCTGTGACAACGAGGGAGACTACCAGCGTAACGGCGGAGATGATCAGCATGGTCACGAACCGTGTCGTGGCCGGTCTTAAACTGACCCAGTAGGGCCGACCATGAATTGACCCACCCCCCAGCGAAAGCACCTTCCGAGTCTGAGAGGATTCGGGGGTGCAAGATGAATGCTGGAGGGTGGGAATGTGAGACAGATCTTCGAACTCAAGGGTCAGGGCCGTTCCATCAGGGAGATCTCCAGGACCTTGGGGATCTCGAAGAACACCGTTAAGAAGTACCTGCGTTGCCCTGGGGTACCTAAGGCGCAGCCCCGGCCGAGCCGGTCGTCACTGTTGGATTCTTTCAAGGAGCATCTGCGGATGCGCCTAGCCGAGGGTGTGCTCAACTGCAACGTGCTCCTGCGTGAGATGAGAACCCTCGGCTATCGCGGCGGGAAGACCATTCTCAAGGACTATCTCAAACCCTTCCGGTCACCACGGCAGCCGAAGGCCACACTCCGCTTCGAGACTAGGCCGGGGGAGTGCGCCCAGGTGGACTTCGGGCTGTTCCGATACCAGACCCGCGAGGGCCACACCCGCCTCATCTGGGCCTTCGTCATGGTCCTCAGTTGGTCCCGGGCCATCTACGTCGAGTTCATTCGCCGGGCGGACGTCGGAAGCTTCATCCGGTGTCACGTCAACGCCTTCCGCCACTTCGGCGGCGTGCCGTTGCGGTGTCTCTACGACAACGCCAAGGTCGTGGTCGTCGGCCGCGACGCCGGCGGCCGGCCGGTGTTCAACACGAGGTTCTTGGACTTCAGCCTCCGGGTGGGTTCGGACATCACCCTGTGCCGCCCGCGGCGGGCCCAGACCAAGGGACGAGTGGAGAGGGCCATCAAGTACATCCGGGACAACTTCTGGTCGACAGCCCGGTTCACCGACCTGGATGACCTGAACCGGAAGGCCCTGGAGTGGGTCGCTTCGGTGGCCGATGTGCGCCTGCATGGGACGACAAATCTCCTCAGTGAACTGAGGGGGTGGGTCAATTCCAAACCGGCCCCGGTGGGTCAATTCTCAGCCGGCCTTGACAACCGGAACAGTATGGCGCTGCCATGAGGGGCACGGTTGGCGGCATCCGCCCTGACCAGCGGCGCCGGGTGTTTGTACGAAGCCCTCAGGGTCCGACGTCCTCGCCCGGCGAGAACAACTGGTCGACTCGGCGCCTGGCTGCGTGGCCTCCTGAAGACGTTCCACCAGAAGGTCGTAGCGGATGATGGAGTCTAGCTCGCCCCCCCGCAGAAGGGAGTGGTTGGTGGCGGCCACCCAGCCGCCGGTGGTCTCGCGGATGGACCGGAGCCCCGGCTCCCTGGCGCCGCGAGGCATTACGTCCACGACCGTCCCGCCGGTCCGGTCTGACAGGACGGCGATGACGCCGCCCAGCACCTGAGTTTCCTCGAGGTAGGACCGGGCCTCGGCCCGTGTCGCGCAAGCGCTGAGAACCTCCCGACCGAGGAAGGATATCGGGGCCAGGCCCACGTTCGACCGCCGCTGGGCATAGTCATGACCGTTCGACCTTGTGTGCCATTCCCTTCGATGTGGGGGCGACGTCCGGGTTTTGGCGGCTCGGTAGTTGCGTCATCGCCGACTGCGTGGCTCTTCCACTCACGAGAGCGGGCCGGCCTCGCTCTAGGAACTTCGGGGGGCAGTCACGGCGATGTGCAGCGGCTTCTCGAGCTCCGGCTGGGCGCGCAGAACCGGGCATTTCTGTGCGCCTCCAAGCAGCGTTCTCACCGCTTCGTACTCCCACCCCAGACGGAGGCCCTGTTCCCAGACTTCCGCCAACCCGGCCTCGCGCGCGTTTCCGAAGTAGATCGGGTAGTAGGGCGTAAGACCGAAGTCGCCGTTCTGGGTGATCCGCACGGCAACCGCCATGCCAAGCCCAAGACCGATCGTCACATGGACGGAGGGATCGCCCCACTCGATTTTCAGGTCGCCGTACTTGCCTCCGGACGCCTTTAGGAACTCATCCTGGCGACGGGTCTGCTCGGGCGTTGGCTCGAGATCTGTCTCCCCCCGGGCGCGCCCCACCATCGCCAGAGGCTGCGTCCGGAGGCTCGCGACACCGAGCCCGGCGCAGAATTCCGGCATCTCCGGGAACGAGTCCACGTTCAAGCGGGTAGCGGCAAACGAGACCGATACCTCCTTGAAGCCGGCGTCGCGCAGCAGGCGGATAGCCCGTACGGCCCGCTCGAAAGAACCCTGCCGCCCGCGGACGCGGTCGTGCACCTCCGCCGACGGGCCGTCAAGGCTCACTTGGGCGCTGCCCGCGTAGCGGATCATCGACCGGGCCAGCTCCGGGGTCATCGTCCAGCCGTTGGTGATCGTCCCGACCGAGATGCCGCCCTCATGCAGAAGCCTGAGGATGTCTATGTAGCGCGGGTGCAGAGTCGGCTCGCCACCGCTGACGCAGGCCGAGAAGATCCTCATCTTGATGAACTCCTGGGCAAGCCGCTCCATGATCGGCCACTCGAGGTCCGGAGGTGTCCGCGGCGACTCGTTGTAGCAGTAGACGCAGCGGAGATTGCATCGGCCGGTTATCTCCCACAGACCAATGAGCGGGGCCTTCAGGTATCTCGGCAAGAGACCCTGCTCCCGATAGGCCTCTCGGTTGGCGACGATATCCGGCCACTCGCCGCTACCGATGAAGGTGCCGTCGCCACCCATGTTCAGACTCAACTTGACCATTCGTTTGGCCCCCTCACTGGAGCATGTCCATCTCCCGCCAAAGGCCGAGAACCTTCAAGGTGTCCTTGACGGCCTGCTCCAGGCCGATTTCGTAGGCCTCGACCAGGATGCCGGCGAGCTCGGCGACCGTTTTCGTCCCGTCGCAGGCGGCGAAGATCTTGGCCGCGGAGGGGTTGAGAAAGTAGATGCCTCCGGGGTTGGGGACGGCAACGGCAATGTGCTGTCCCTCCTCGCCGTCCCAGCGCCACCGGAGCGGTCTGAGACGCGGCTTGTCGGTCACGTCCAGGGCGTTCACGCGGGGTCACCTCCGTTCGGTTGGCGGCATGTCAGGTGGAGCGGTTTCTCGAGGCCGGGCGGGATGCGCAGGACCGGGGACTCGACCCCACCCTCGAACAGGGTCCTCACCGCCTCGTGTTCCCACGCCGCGCGGAGCCCGCGTTCCCAGACCTCGCTCAGGCGTGACTCGCGCGCGTTACCGAAAAAGATCGGGTAGTAGGGGCTGAAGCCGAAGTCACCGTCCTGGGTGATGCGGAGGGTCAGGGCCATGCCGATCGCCAGGCCGACCTTCAAGTGGACGGAGGGGTCACCCCACTCGATCTTGAGGTCGCCGTACCTGCCCTGGGCGGTCTCAACGAAGTCCTTCAGGCTGCGAGCCTGCTCCGGCGTTGGTTCAAGGCTCGGCACGGCCCCCGCCCGCCCGACCATTGACAACGGCTGCGTCCGGAGCTTGTCGGCGCCAAGCTCCACGCACAGTTCGGGCATCCGCGGAAACGAGTCCACGTTGAGACGGGTGCCGGCGAAGGACACGGAGACATTCTGGGCCCCGGCGTCACGCAAGAGGCGGACGGCTCGTGCCGCGCGCTCGAAGGAGCCCTGTTTCCCCCGCACCAGATCGTGGACCTCCGCCGTCGGGCCGTCCAGGCTGACCTGAGCGGTGGTTGTGTAGCGGGCTATCGACCGGGCGAGTTCAGGCGTCATCGTCCATCCGTTGGTTATTGTTCCGACCGCGACACCACCTTCGGCCAGGATTCTGAGGATGTCGAGATAGTGCGGGTGCAGGGTCGGTTCGCCGCCGCTGATGCAGAAAGCGAAGACCCTCATGGAGATGATGTCCCGGGCTATCCGCTCCGCGATGGGCCACTCCAGGTCCGGTGGCGTCTGCGGCGACTCGTTGTAGCAGTAGACGCAGCGGAGGCCGCAGCGGCCGGTTATCTCCCAAACGCCCAAGAGCGGGGCCTTCAGATATCGGGGGAGAAGCCCGCTTTCCCTGTAGACCTCGGGATTGGCGGCGATCTCAAGCCAGCTCTTGTCGACGAGGGCGCCGTCGTCGGCCGCGTCCAGTGCGAACCTGACCATCCGTGAACCTCCATCCTGCCGACGTTCCGGCGAGACCTCCGTCCAGTTCGGCCGAAGGGCCTTCAGGGTGATCTCCCCGGGTCGGCGGGGCCCAGCGGGGCCTTCCTTCACGCCGGTCGAGCGGCTTACTCCTTCGAGACCTGTTCTTCCAACGTCATCATCCACACCCATGCCCAGACAGCAATGATCCCGATAGCCACGGCTACTAAGGTCTCGCTTTCGGATTCAGCGCCACCTGCGGCCAGCATCCCGGGAGCCGAGTACTTACTCATACGATCACCTCCCTTCCGGGCGCGTTTCCGCGCCTAGGTCCGCCGGAGTCAGTGGGGCCTTCGCCTCTCGTCCGGCCAGTCGCTAGAACCTTCTCGCAGCGTCCGTCCCACCGACCCGGAGACAAGTGTCACGCGGCCTAGGAACGACCGGCGGCTTTCCAGCGTTTGGGGCACCGCGGGTCGGGGCCACCGAGGAAGTTGCCGTAGGCCCGGTAGGCCTTCAGGCGACAGCCGCCCATGCAGCTCCGATTACCGCAGTCCATGCACTCCGGAATTGCCGGGTTCCGAAGATCCAGGAAAATGGGGCTATCCTGCCACAGGCGCAGTAAGGGCGTCTCGCGCACGTTCCCCACCGTGACCTCATCGGGGAACGCGGGGCAGGGTTTCACGTCTCCCCACGGGGTCACGCAGACGTGGATGCGTCCCGCGCCGCAACCCGGCATGCGCAGGAGCGGATCGACCAACTTGATCATGGTTTCGCTGCCCTCGAAGCACAGCGCGAAGCTCGATCCGAGTTCGCCTTGGAGAACCCTCCACGCCGGCTTGCGGACGTTCACGTCCTCCTGGCTCACCTCGAGGTCGCTCGCGTGATCCAGGGTCCGGCCGGCTGGGTACAGGGGCAGAAGAGCAACCTCACGCAGCCCGACCGATTGGGCGAGCTCCACAATCTCCGGAACGTGGTCGATGTTCACCTTCGTTAAGACCGCGTTGGCTCGAGCGGGCATCTTCTCCGTTACCAATGCCTCGATGCCGGCCAGACTGTCCCGGAAGGCCCCGGGGTGGCCGCGGAAGCGGTCGTAGGTGGCCTCGTCGTGGCTGTCGAGGTTGACCTCCACTTTCAGAATGCCGACCTCCTTGGCCTTGCGCACTATGTCCCGGGTCAGCAGGGTGCCGTTGGTGATAAGGACGTTGCCCACGCTGAGGCTACGGGCATAGCCGACGAGGTCGAACAAGTCACGGCGCAAGAGCGGCTCGCCACCCGACCAAAAGATGTAGGGCGCCCTGGCCTCCGCGGCCTCGCGGACGAGGTGGCGGGCCTGCTCCGTGGTCAACTCCTCCGTCGCCTCACCGGAGCGGTTCATGCAGTGGAGGCAGCGCAGGTTGCAGCGTCGCGTGACTTCCCACAGGATCACCAGCGGCGCGACGAGACTGTGGTCGCCCACGGCCAGAACGCCGTCGGAGCCGAAGATCTCGCGCGCGAGTTCCTGCTCACTCCTCAAGGACGAATCCCCCCTTGACCATGGACAGAAGGAACGCGTCCGTGTCGAGTCGGGCCTGCTCGCAGCCGTACTCCTCGCCCACGGCGCGGGCGATACCCTCGCGGGCGGCCCCGCTTTCGCAGAGCGACAGCGCCATGGCCGCCGACTCGTTGACCACCCACATCCTAAGCATCTCGACGTCGAAGACCAGGCCGCCGAACCTTTCCTTCCTCACCACAAGACCCGGACGAAGGTGCACGGCGCGAACCACTCCCTCACATCGATTTGCCACTCGGGTCAGCATTGGGCGCCGGAGGGATCAGGGTTGAGCTTACTTCTCGGAGACTGGGCCATGCCGACGTCTGCTGGCCGCTTCGGTCCAGTGGGCACACGTTCTACCCGGCCTGCCTGATGTTACGGGAGGTGAAAGGAGCATGTTTCCGATTAGGTGAAAGACTATCCGTGTAGCTAGGGGGGGTAGGGGAGGGGTAGGGGGGCTACCGTCCGCTCGGCCGATATCTCCGAGGCCGTGAAGCGGCGAGGTCGTAGCCGGCGAGCTTCAGGGTCGGTCGCGCTGGCGGTCATCGTCGCGTCTCGTGGTCCCTCTCGGGGCTACACGATGAGTTCGGTGGGCACCCCGACAAGACCATCCGGTACAGCGAATCGGACTCGAATCTCGGACTCCGACTCCAAACGCTTGTTCCTTTCGTGGGTCGGGCCGCAGGTCTGATCCCAAACATTGGGCCCGTCCGCGCTCTTGAAGTGGTCACCGACGGAGCGGGCCAGACCCAGTTCCACACGGAGACGCAGTCGCTTGTAGTTGACGGCTGGGTCCGGCGGAAAGGGCAGAATGAAGAAGTGCAGCAGAAGGGCGAACTCTTTCGCCCCGTCCCAGATGCCATCGAAAATCCGTTGATCCCTGTTAGGGTTGTAGATGGTTTTCAATATGCCTTTGTTAAGCCCGTCGGGGTCATAGATCCAGTACGAGCCTCCGGTGAGGTTCCCGCGGTGGATGACGAGACGATTGTGGAGGCTCTCGGCCTCCCCGACGTAATGCGGGTAGAAGCGTCCATCGACTGGAATCGCCCACAGGTACACGCCTCGCAGGCTCGGGTCGATGTCATCTACCTGCCCACCGGGCGCTCCCTGGTACAGCCGGTACGGCCCGATCCATCTCAGTTCAGGAAGCACGACCTCAGGCAACTGTTCAGGCAATCGGGACAACTCCTTCCGTTGGGGCTAAGTCGTCAGACCAAGGTGAGTGCCTGCCCCCGACCTCGCGCCAACCGGCTACCGCGCGGGACGGTTCTGCTCCGGCGCTGGCCGGGCGAGCATCTGCCGAAAGACCTCGAGCGCACACTCTTCGGGGTCATCCATGATCTCAGTGGCGGCAAAGCGCACGACATCGTAGCCCTCAAGCCGGAGATCGCGGTCGCGCTGCCGGTCGCGGGCCGCTTGCTCCTTCGTCTTGTGGTAGGTGTGACCGTCGCACTCAACGGCCAGGTTCACAGTGGAGCCGTCGACCTTGCCTCTGGCCAGCAGGTCGACGCGCACCTGACCCGTTCTCGTGTGTACGGGGTGCTGGGGCTCCAACTCGAAATCCTCAACTATGGACACCGATCTAGCCACCGAAAACAACCGCGCCGCGAGGAGTTGCTCGGGCGGAGACTCGCAGGTTCTGAGCATGCGAAGGGTTTGCGAGACATCGGCCAGAGCCATGGCCGCAAGCTCCGTCTGGACCATGGGGTTTAGCTTCCGCCAAACGCCGTGAACCTCGCCAGGCTGCTCAGCCCAGAGGGCGTCGAAGGAAATGGGATTGGCCGTGGATACCTGCCTCGTCTGGGTCTCGGCCGCCGCGGGGCCCGCGACCGATGTGCCGGAGGTCGAGCTACCTACGTCCTGTGGGGCGCCGGCTCGGGTCACTAGCTTGCGGCTAGCTCCATCCCACGTCACTCCGGGAAGCCGAACCATCAGAGCGGCAACATACGAAGCAGTCTGCGGGGCGAAATGCCGGACCTCCTCGATGGTAAGTGTGCCCTTTTCGTTGAGAGCCGCGAGGGTCTTCTCCATCTCGGCCCTCCCGACGTATCGGGTCCCTTTCGTCTCCTCCAACGACACTCGGATGGACGTTGCCGTGACGCGGGTCACCTCGAACTGCCTACCCCAAACGAGGGTAGTCATGCTCTGACCCTGAAGCGGTTCAAAGACCTGCCAGGGCATAGCCGCGCCGATCGTGGGGCGGGATGCGTTATGGGCCACGGCCCTCTGCTCGTTCGCCACCGGTCTGGGTGACCTCCACTCGTGGACGATACGCGGTAGCACTTCTCGCGGCACCGCTTCTATGGATGGGCCTTCCATCCCTGCCTGTCGACTCAGTTCGACGCGGGTCGTGTCGCTGCCCCGCTGATGCTGCAGATCTCGGCCGACCTTGGGGTCAGTTATGAGACGCCCCGGGGAGCCGAAGCTCCAGGGCCTGGGTTCGTCTCAGGGCAGGAACGACAACCAACGGATTGAACCTTCCAGCATGACCTACAGTGAACCCACGGGGACCGGCCGCTACGAGGTCAACTCTCCCGCCGTTATCAGCCAAACCATCGACGGCGAGGCGGTCATCATCGACCTCGGCTCGGGCTACTACTACGGCCTGAACCCGAGCGCCTCCCTCGTCTGGAACCTGCTCGGCGAGGGGCTGTCCGCGCTTGCGATCGCGGAGGCCCTGGCGGGGCTGCCGCCGGCCGAAGCGGAGGCCGTGGTTCTGGGGCTTGTCGCCGAGCTTCTCAAGGAGGGACTGATTCGGCCGCGCGCGGGCGGCGAGGCCCCGGCGGCGCCCAGCGTGGCATTTCCCCGACCGGGCGACGCCCCGGCGCTAGGCAAACCCGCTTTCACTAAGTACTCGGACATGCAGGACCTGCTTCTGCTCGACCCCATCCACGAGGTGGCCGATAGCGGCTGGCCCCAGAAGAAGCCCGAGCCGGGGGCCGGGAACCGGCCGCGGTCTCCCGACGCCAACCGGGCCGAACCGGCGAAACGGTAGGCGGGAGACGCCATGGCCGGCTCCGGCAGGGATGTTCATAGACCACGGGAGAGGCTTCGCTGCCGGCCCACACCGGACCAGGAGCTACTCCTCCAGGCGTGCCTGCTGAAAGGTGACGACGCTGTCCGGGCCTTCGACCTCTGGCGGGCGCGGACCGACATCGACCGCCTCGACCACGGCTCCTACCGGCTCCTGCCACTGCTCTACGCCAATCTCCACGACCTTGGGTCGACAGACCCCCTCACCGAGAAGCTCAAGGGCGTCTACCGCCGCACTTGGTACACCAACCAGCTCCTCTTCCACCGGGCGGCGGCCCTGGTCCAGGCCCTGGAGGAAGCCGGTCTGGAAACTCTCCTCTTCAAAGGGGGCGCCCTGATTCCCCTTCACTACAAGGACCTCGGCCTTCGCCCGATGGGCGACTTCGACGTCCTGGTCCCAACGGAGCGGGCCACCGAGGCCGCCAGGGTCCTGCAGCGGAACGGCTGGCGGCCGAGGCTACTCTTTGAGACCCAGCGGCTCTCCCGCGATTGCGCCGGCTTCGTCAGCGGCGACGGCCAGGAAGTCGACCTCCACTGGCACCTGCTCGAGGAGTGCTGCTACGAGGGCGCCGACCAGCCGTTCTGGCACAACGCCGTCCCGCTCTCGCTGAACGGGATTCCCACCCGCGCTCTGGGAGCGGCCGACCACCTCTTCTACGTCTGCGTCCACGGCAGTCGGTGGAAGGACGTGCCCCCGGTGCGTTGGGTGCCGGACGCGCTGGCCATCCTCGGCGGGTGCCGTTTTGATGCCGCCGACCCCGGCCATCGAGCCGCCGCCGAGCCCGGCCATCGGGCCGCGGCCGGCCGCGACGCCCCCGGCCGTAACGCGATCGACTGGAACCACATCCTCGACCTGGCGGTGAGCCGTCGCTTGGTCCTGCCGGTGAGGGAGACATTCAACTACCTGCGGGATATCTTCGGGGCCCCCATCCCCAGCGCGGTGCTGGAGACCCTGGGGAGGGAATCCGTGACCCGCTCCGACCGGGCCGTCCACGCCATCCTCTCTAGGCCCCAGCCTCACCCCGGCTACTTTATCGTGACCTGGCTCTTCTACGCTCGAGCCAGGCGCGGGATGGGCGCCCCGCGGCGGGTCCTCGGTTTCCCTCGGCACCTCCGGAACCTCTGGTCCCTGGAGCACTACTGGCAGATGCCCGGGTACGTGATCGGTAAGCTTGCCGAGAGAGCCCGGAACCTCAGGGCTCTGACCGCCTCCGGCGGCAGGAGGGACTAGGCCATGCCCAGAGCGTCCGCCGCCTCCTACTTCGCCGGGGTGGGCCGGGCCTTCGACCAGGTCCGGCGCCGCGCCGGCAGCGAAGCCGTGGACGAGGACTACAACCTCGGAGGATACGTGGTCCGGCTGAGCTTCGCCAACCGGGCGATGGCGCCGGTGCTCACACCGGCTCTGGCTCATCTGCGGGCGCGGCCCGTTGGCTCGCCCGCCCTTACGATCAGGGTCTTCGACCTCAGGTCGACCGGAGTGGCGCTGCCGCCCACCCCCTGGCCGGAGGCGTCGGCGATCGAGGTGGCGGATGGCGACCCCACTCCGGCGGGGCCCATCGCCGCCGCCAACCCCATCCAGTGGTTTTCCGACCAGGGGACTCTCCGCCTGTTGAACCAGGCCGGCGAGGCCTTCAACCTGCTCGACCTGGCCGGCCGGACAGCCTTCTACTTCGTGCCCGACGCCGAGGCGACCACGGTCCACGAGAGGGCCGCGCCTTTCCGCCCCATCCTGCACTGGTGGTCGGGCACCGTGGAGCGGGCGCTCATCCACGGCGCCGCCGTGGGCGTCGGCTCGGGGGCGGCCTTGATCGTGGGCAAGGGTGGGTCGGGCAAGTCGACCACGGCCCTCACCTGCCTGGCGGCCGGCCTCGACTACCTCGGGGACGACTACGTCATGGTCCAGGCCGGGCCCGCACCCCTGGTCTACGGCCTCTACGGCACAGCGAAGCTCGACCCGGACAACACCGCACGGTTCCCGGCGCTCGCGGCTCTCGCCGCAGCGACTGAGCCCTCCTCACCCACCGAGTCGAGCGGGTTTCCGGGCCGCCGCTACGACCCGGGGCGCCTAGCGGGCGAGAAGGTCCTCCTCTACCTGGCCCCCGCCTTCGGGCCGCGCCTGAAGCCCGTCCTTCCCCTGCGGGCTATCGTTATCCCCAAGATCGTCGGCCGCGAGCGGCCGACCATGGAGCGGACCAGCGCCGCGACGGCTCTGGCCGCCCTGGCGCCGAGCACCTTGTTTCAGATGCCGGGGAACCGCGGCGCGCTTTTCGCGACCGTGGCGGAGCTGGTCAGGCAAGTGCCGGCCTATGTCCTCGAACTCGGGCCGGACATGTCAGCGGTGCCGGCGTTGATAGGGGAAGTGGTCGCATGAGCGTGGGAGCGGGGCGCGGCGCCGGCGGTGGGGCAGGCGCGGCCAGGCCTTTGGTCAGCGTCATTGTCGCCGTCCGCAACGGCGAGAAGTATCTGGCTGAGGCCCTGGGGAGCGCGTTCGCCCAGACCTACTCTCCGCTGGAAGTCATCGTGGTCGATGATGGATCGACAGACGGCACCGGTCTGGTAGCCACGACCGATGCGCGAGTGGTCTACATCCGTCAGCCCAACCAGGGCGTGGCCGTGGCCCGGAACACCGGCGTGGCCCGGGCCGGGGGCGAGTTTTTCGCCTTCCTCGACGCCGACGATCTGTGGCTCCCGGCCAAGCTCGAACGCCAGGTGGGCTATCTTCTGGAGCATCCGGAGGCCGGCCTCGTGTTCACCCACCAGCGGCTCTTCCTTTCGCCGGACACGCCGGAGGTGCCGGGCTGGGTGGCGCGGGACCTCATGGAGAGAGACCACGCCGGGTTCGTTCCGAGCGCCCTGGTCGTGCGCCGCGAGGTTCTCGGGGCCGTCGGCCCGTTCGACCCCGCCTACGAGGTGGGCGAGGACTACGACTGGTTCGTGCGGGCTCGGGACTCGGGGCTTGCCCTGGCGGTTGTCCCTGAGACCCTCCTGCTGAAGCGGGTTCACGGTTCGAACCTTACCTCCCGGGTGGAGGACTGCCGGGTGAACCTCCTAAGGATCGCCCGGGCTTCCCTGGCCAGGCGGGTGGCGGCGGGGCAGACGGCCCCCGCCCCGAGCCAGCCGGCGCCTGCTCAGCGCCAGCCGGCGCCCGCTCAGCGCCAGCCGGCTTCGGTCAGCGTGATCATCCCCGTCTTCAACGGCGAGCGCTACCTTAGGGCGGCCATCGAGAGCGCGGCCGGGCAGACCCACCGACCGCTCGAGATCCTCGTCGTCGATGACGGCTCCACCGATGGCAGCGGGGCCATCGCCGAGGGCTTCGGTCCCCCGGTGCGCTGCGTCCGGCAGGAACACGGCGGCATCGGAGCGGCGCGCAACCGCGGGGTCGAGGCGACCCAGGGTTGCTACCTGGCCTTTCTCGACGCGGACGACCTCTGGGAGAGCGCCAAGCTCGCCGTCCAAGTGGCCGCGCTCGAGAGCCGGCCGCGGACCGACGCGGTCTTCACCCACGTCAGGCAGTTTGTCAGCCCCGACGTGAGTGGTAGCGTCCGGGCAACCCTCGATTGCCCGCCCGAACCCGTTGCTGGGCTCTACCCGGGAACCCTTCTCATCCGGCGCGAGGCCTTCCTCAAAGTGGGGTTCTTTCCCACCGATCGCAAGGTCGGGGAGTTTCTCGACTGGTACGCGCGGGCCAAGGCCGCCAATCTGGCTCTGACCGTCTTGCCCGAGGTCCTGGCCCACCGGCGTATCCACGGCGGCAACCACACCCTGCGCCACAAGGCCGACCTTCGGGACTACGCGGCCATCCTCAAGGCGGCCATCGACCGCAGGCACGGCGCACCGGGCTAGGCAAGGGCGGTGCCTGGTCTCCAGGCCCGCCGCGTGCGACAGGATGAACCGAAGGAGTTGGCCCCGTGAGCTACGTCATCAAGGTCACCATCAAGGACATCCGCCCCCCAATCTGGCGCAGGCTCCAGGTGGAAGAGTCCCTGACCTTCACCCAGTTCCACCGCGTCCTCCAGGTGGCGTTCGGGTGGCTCGACTATCACCTGTATCGCTTCGCCTTCGACGGGCTGGAGGTTTGCGAGGAGGACCCTCACGCCACCTGGAGTGAATTCCAGGCGGAGGAAACGCGGCAGGTGGACCCGGCGACCACCACCATCGGCTCACTCTTCGAAAGCCAACGCCGGTGCGTCTACGAGTACGACTTCGGGGACTCCTGGGAGCACGAGATTGTCGTGGAGAAGAGACTCCAGGACCAGAGCGTCCCCTGCCCTGTGTGTCTGGCAGGGGCGAGACACCGCCCGCCGGAGGACGTGGGCGGCGTGGGTGGCTACGAGCGTTTCCTGGCGAGTATCAAGGATGAGAGCGACCCCGAACGGGACGAGAACTTCACCTGGGCCCGCAAGGACACCGGGGGCCGGCTCTTCGACCCCGAGCATTTCTACCTCGACGAGATCAACGCCCGGCTGCTCCATGTGCTCGAAGACACGCCCGAGGCGGCGGAGGCTCTGTTCATGGGGAGAAGCGGCCTGACCATCAAGGTCGGGCGAACCAGACGGGGCCGGGGCGCATGAAAGCGGCCCTCCTCGCGCCCCGGGTGACTGCCGATCCCGCGGTCAACCTCGCCAGGATTGAGCGAATGGCGGCCGATGGTGTCGCATCCGGGGCGAGGCTTATCCTGTTGCCGGAGGCCGTCCTGACCGGCCTGAACAACAACGACGACCCGGCCCACGACCTCCCGCTCGGCCAATCGATTCCCGGTCCGGCGACCGATCGTCTCGGAGCGTTCACCCGTCGCCATGACGCCTGGCTCGGGTTCGGCCTGCTCGAAAGGCAAGGCGACACCCTTTACGATTCCGCCGTTTTGCTGGGGCCGGACGGCGCCGTCGTCCTCACCTACAGACGCAATCAGCCTCAGTGGCACGCGAAAGCGGCGGACCCGGCTGTCTATCGTCAGGGTTCTCACATCGGAGTGGCCCAGACGCCTTTCGGCCGAGTCGGCTTCCTCCTCTGCGGCGATCTCTTCGACGACGGCATCGTCTCCCGCTTCCGCGCCCTTCGTCCCGACTGGCTGCTCTTTCCCTTCGCCAGGTGCTTCTCGGACGGTGCGGTTGACCAGGTCCGCTGGGATGCCGAGGAACTGCCGCAGTACGCCCAGCGCGTGAAGCTGGCCCGGACGCCGGCGCTCATGGTTAACTACATCGGTGACAACAGCCTCCCGGACGACAACAGCTTCGGTGGGGCGTTCTTTATCTCTGCCGGGGGCGAAGTGAGGGCGCGTCTTCCGCTGGGTGTCGAGGGTTCGTTGATCGTGGAGCTTGGCGGCGGGCCGGGTGTGGTCGCGGATTGAGTCTCTCAGCGCGCTAACCCAGGACGCGCGGCAATGAGCATTGGGGGGAAGAGGAGGCAATGGACAAAGAACCACTGCTTGAGCGCGCAATGCGTCTTCCTCACTGGGCGCGGATCGCCCTCGCAATCTGGGCCGCGCGTCTGGTTGAGCCCAACTTCCGACACTGGATGTCCGGCCGAATCTACGCAACCTACGTCCGAGCCATTGATGAGGCATTGCTCTTCGCGGAGCGATGTACTGTGACCGGGGGCTCCACTGCAAAGGCATCTCTACGTGTCCCCGTGCGAATGGCACTGACCGCCGATGTTGCTGCGGACGCGGCGAGAGCGACATGGGAGGATGACTTAGATCCTGACGCTCGGCCGGCTGGATTTGCGAGCAGCGCCTATGCGGCATCGGAAGCGGCGCTCGCGACGAGTCACCTCTTGCGGACCCTGGCGATCGGATGGCAGGAACACAGATGCGAGGATCTACTACGCTCTCTGGAGTCATCTTTGGCATCCGTCAGGCACCACGCATCAACGGCTTGGACGGGATCGTACGAAGCCTTCAAGGCGGCCGAAATGAAAGGCGAGACGACCTTCTTGGGTCAACTGAGCGACGAGATCACCAGGCTGGAGCGTTCGGTAGACCTTCAGAACTGGACCGACGCCAGCGGCATACCCTGGGAACTCTTCTGCGCAGCCGATCCTCTGGCCAAAGGAGGACGGCGCACGCGCTATCCCTAGGGCTCCTTGTGTTGGGACACTGGCTCGCCTCTGGCGCGAACGCCTCGTGACGGCCGACGGGCACTCGGCCGACCTGGCGCCGGCGGGGGTTTTCCTCCCGGCCTTCCTCGGCCTGAGGTCGGCCGCCGACTTCGCCGAGCACTTACGTCTCCTCGACCAGGCTCTCTCCGGCCAGCACGAGCCCTTCCGAGCCGCTACTCACCCGCCCTGGCCCGGACCGCTGACTGGATCGAAACCGTGGACCGGGACTGGCTCTCAACCCAGACCGGCCGGCGCGACGACCTCCGGCGCCTAGGGGACATCTACGAGCGCAACCTCCCGGCCTACGAATCGAGAAGGCGGCCTTGGCCGCGGCGGATCTGCCGCTATCTCCTACCTCACGTATCTCACCACGTCCGGCTTTCTCGGCCGAGGCGCCGGGCTGTCGCCTTCCCGGTAGCCCAGAGCCACCGTGATCATGTGGCTGTAGCCGTCGGGGAAGCCCAGTTCTTTCGACCATTGCCCGCCCTCATCGGAGGCGAAGAGGAGGCCGGGCATGGCCATCAGGCACGACCCGATACCCAGAGCTTCGGCGGCCAAGGCCATGTTCTCCGCGGCCGCGCCACAGTCGATCTGAATCCACGGGGCATGGCCGCCGGCGGAGATCACTATGACCGTTGGCGCGGCGTGGAGGGGGCTGTAGCCGGGAGTGCCGGCCCTCTCCGCCAGGTGCTCGATGCCCGAGACCAGCAGCTTCCCCTTGATGTCCTCCGCCAAGCGCGCGAGCAAGTCCTGCGATTGAACGACCGTGAAGTGCCACTGTTGCTGGTTCATGGCGCTCGGCGCCCAGAGCCCGGCTTCCACGATCCGCTCTAGATCGGAGTCCGGGATCTGATCCGGTCGGAACTTGCGGATGCTCCTCCGGCGAAGGATGACGCCCAAGGTGTCGCTGGACGGGCCACTCGTACTCGTGGAGCCGCTCATGTGGCGCAGTTCACCTCGCACCTTCCGTAGTGTCGACTCCCCGATTTCGACGGCGGCTCGGCTTTACCCGCTAGACCAGCGGGCGCGAGCTCCCGCGGCAGCGAGGCCCAAAGGAAAGCCCTCGCCAGGGCAAGAATACCGACGGTGGAGGAGTTGCGAGGCCATGACGTCCAATCCCCCGAACACCGCTGAAACCGTCCTCCGCGCCGAGAGCCTCACGAAGCGCTACGGCGACATCCTCGCCGTGGACCGGCTGTCCCTGGAAGTGCGGGCCGGCGAGATTCTCGGTTTCCTCGGTCCGAACGGGGCCGGCAAGACGACCGCCATCGGCATGATGTGCGGTCTCCTCCGGCCGGACGCCGGCGACACCTTCGTCCGGGAACGGCCGGTGCGAGGCGGCGACCCGGAGGCTTTGGTCCGCGTGGGCCTGGCCCCCCAGAGTGTCATCCTCTGGCCCAAGCTCACCTGCCTTGAACAACTCGAGTTTGTCGGGGAGATGTACGGGATGCCCCGCCCCAACGCCCGCCGCCGCGGCCGGGAACTCCTGGAGACCGTGGGCCTGGCCGAGAAGGCGGGCAGGCTCGCCCGCACCCTGTCCGGGGGCATGCAGCGACGCCTGAACCTGGTCCTGGCTCTTATCCACGACCCCGAGATAGTGATTCTCGACGAGCCGGAGGCCGGGCTTGACCCCCAGGGACGGGTCCTGGTCCGCGACTACATCCGCTCGCTCGCCCGGGAGAGGGGCAAGACGGTCATCCTGACCACGCACAACATGGACGAGGCCGACCGCCTGGCCGACCGGGTAGCCATCATCGACCGCGGGCGGCTGCTGACCCTCGACACGCCGGAGGAACTCAAGCACCGCGTGGGCGAGGGCGACGTGCTGGAGATAGAGGTCTCGGACGTCCCCGGCGGTCCCGGAAGGGGCGCCGGTCCCTTCCTTCTCCCGGCCCTCGCGGAACTGGCCCGGGCCAGGGGTGGTGGAACCGGCGTGGTCGAGGCCCTCGCCGTCTCCCGCATCGGAGACACGATCACCCTCCGAGCCCCCGACGCCGTGAACCTCATTCCCCCCGTGCTCGACGCCCTACGTCTCGCCGGACTGCGGCCCGGCGCGGTCCACCTGCGCGAGACGACGCTGGAGGACGTCTTCATCGCCCTCACCGGGAGGTCGCTACGCGAATGAGGCTCCTCTCCATCTTCCGCAAGACCCTCCGCGAGCAGTCGCGCGACCTCTGGCTGCTCGCGCTCACGCTGGTGGCCGCCCCCGCTTTCGTTGTCCTCTACTGGCTTCTCTTCATCGGAGGCTCCACCGCCTACGGCGTGCTGGTCCTGAGCGCGGACCATGGGGCCGTCCTGGCCGACGGGACCGTGTTCTCGGCCGGCGACGAACTCGTGGCCGAGCTCGGGAAGGTGACCTACGCCAGCGGCAGCCCGCTTCTCCGTGTCGGCCGGGCCTCCGACCTGGAGTCCGCCAAGCGGACCCTGGCCAACCGCGACGCCGCGCTCCTTCTGGTCTTGCCGGAGGACTTCTCCCGGGGCATTCTGGCCTTCCGGGAGGCGACCTCCGGAGGTGGTGTCGCTCCCGTCGGCGGCTCGGACGGGCCGTCCGGCCTACCGGCGGCCCCCACCATCACCTTCATCGGGGACCTGACCAGCGCGGCCTACGCCGTCAGCTCTGTCCTGACCATGGCCACGCTCGACGAGTACCTGCAGGCGGCCACCGGCCAGACCCGTCCCGTCGAGCTTGCCGAGGAACCGCTCGGCGCCTCGGGTGTCCGGACCGAGTTCGAGACCTACGTGCCGGGGCTCCTCATCCTCTCCGTCACCCTGCTCATCTTCCTCGCCGCCATGACGGTGGCCCGCGAGGTTGAGACGGGCGCCTTGCGGCGCCTCCGGGTGACACCGATGACCTCCTTCGACCTCCTGGCCGGCATCAGCCTGAACCAGGTCCTCGTCGGAATCACGGGCGTCCTCCTCACCTTCGGCACGGCCTATCTCTTCGGTTTTCGCAGCCAGGGGCCGCTCTGGGTGGCCGTGCTGGTGGGCGCGGTCACGACCCTCTCCGTGGTCGGCCTCGGCCTGGTCGTGGCCGCCTTCTCCCGGGGTGTGACCGACGCGTTTGTCATCGGCAATTTCCCACTCATCTTCCTGATGTTCTTCTCGGGGGCCATTTACCCGCTCCCGCGAACGGCGCTCTTCACTCTGGCCGGCCACAACGTCGCCATCTACGACTTCATCCCGGCCACCCACGCCGTGGTTGCCCTCAACAAGGTCCTGACCCTGGGCGCCGGCCTCGGCCAGGTGGCCTACGAACTTAGCGCCCTGGTCGTCCTGTCGGCCGTCTACTTCGCCGCCGGCGTGTGGCTCTTCCAGCGGCGGCACCTCCGGAGGAACTAGACGCCCGCGCGCCAGGCGACGAATCGGCTACATCCTATCCGGTGACCGCCACAGTGGAGGGAGCGGCGTCTCCGGCCATCGTGAAGCAGGACTTGCCGCTCCTCCTCCCGAACCTGCGCGACACAGAGACGCGCCCCGCGGGAGGTCATCCGATGACCCCGACCGAGTTCGAGGCTCTTGTCGCTCAGGCCGCGGTCGCCCGCCGACCGATCCCCCCGGGCCTTCTACCCCGATTGGCCCAGATCGTCGGTCGGGAGCACGTCCTGACGGGTCGGGCCGATCTCCTGGTCTACGCCCGCGATAGTTGGCCCATCGCGGCCCTACGTGTCCTGCACGGAAAGAGTCTACCGCTAGCCTCGGCCGTGGTCCTCCCCGGGGACACGGCCCAAGTCGCGGCGGTTATGAAGGCTCTCTATCAGGTCGAGGTTCCGATCATCCCCTTCGGAGGCGGTTCGGGCGTTCTCGGCGGGACCCTGCCCCTGGGCGGAGGGGTCATTGTCGACATGAAGCGCCTGGACCAGGTCCTGGAGATCAATGACCGGGGTCTGACCGTAACGGCCCAGGCCGGCATCCTGGGGGTCGATCTGGAGACCGGTCTCAATCGGGCCGGCTTCACCCTGGGCCATTTTCCGCAGTCCATCGACGTGGCCACCCTCGGGGGTTTCATCGCCACCCGGTCGGCCGGCCAGTTCTCGACCAAGTACGGCAACATCGAAGACATTCTGCTGGCCATCGAGGCCGTCTTGCCAAACGGCGAGGTCATCCGGACGAAGCGGACGGCCAGGGCCTCGACCGGCCCCGACATAAAGAGCCTGTTTATAGGATCCGAGGGAACTCTCGGCCTCCTGACCGAGGCTACTCTTCGCATCCACCCTCGTCCCGAGAGGCGGGCGACCCAGGCCTACGAGGTCGAGACCTTCCTGGACGGTCTGGAGATCATCCGCCTGGTGATGCGCACCGGCCTGCGCCCGGCGGTCATCCGTCTCTACGATCCCATCGAGAGCGCCCACTCCTTCAGGGAACGGGTGACCCAGGGCAAGAGCCTGCTCCTCTTCATCTCCGAGGGTCGGAGCCGCCTGGTCGATCTCGAGCTGGAGACCATCGGCGAAGTCCTGACGAGCTTCCCCCACCGCGAACTCGGCCCTGAGCCGGGCCGGCACTGGCTTGAAAATCGCAATGTCGTTAGCGGGCTCCCGGAGTTCATGAGCCAGGGGTTGGTCGTCGACACCTTGGAGGTGGCGGCCACCTGGGATCTGGTCCCAGGTCTCTATCTGGCCATGACGGAGAGAATGGCGGCGGTGAAGGGCGTTGTCTCGGTTTCCGCCCACAGCTCCCACTCCTACACCCAGGGGACGAACCTTTACCTCACCTTCCTGACCCTCGGACCCGATGATCCCACGGCCGAGGCTCTCTACCAGCAAGTCTGGACCGCGGCCATGGAAGCGTGCCTCGGGGCCGGCGGGACCATCTGCCACCATCACGGGATCGGCCTGCAGCGGGTAAAGTTCATGCCCGCCGAGCACGGCCCGGCCCTGGACATCCTGCGCCGTTTGCGGAAGGCCCTCGACCCCAAGGGGCTGATGAACCCGGGCAAGCTCTTCAGCCAGGAGGCGGCGCCCGGGTCGGATGAGGCCTCCGGCCCGCGGGAGGTGGGCTAGGTGCCCAACAAAGCCGCCAAGCGCTTCGATCTCGCGACCCAGGTTCGCATCTGCGCCCTCTGCCCGAACATGTGCCGGTTTCTGTGCCCCGTCGCGACGGTCGAGAAGGCTGAGACAATCACGCCCCGCGGCAAAGCGACCCTGACCCTCGCCGCCGAGAGCGGCGACATCCCCTTCACGGCCGGGACCGCCGCTGTCTTCTACCGCTGCGCCCAGTGCAAGATCTGCCGCGAGTGGTGCCCCAGTGGCGTCGACTTGCCCGAGGCGACCGTCTCTCTGCGGCGGAGGGCGGCTCGGGAGGGCGTGTCCCCCAAGGCGGTGCGAACCCTAGCGGCTCGCCTGGTTGGGGAACGCTCGTTCTACCGGCCCGCGGCGGAACTGGCCGAGACGGACCGCTACCGCTCCCTCCTCGACAAGCGGGCCAAGGTCCTCTACTTCGCCGGCTGCGCCACGGCCGCGCTGCACCCCGAGATCATCGAGGCCACTTTGCGCCTCTTCGAGGCCGGCGGGGTCAAGGTGGCCATGCTCAGGCCGGAGGAGTGCTGCGGCCTGCCCCTCGACGTCCTCGGCTATGTTGACGAGGCCTCGGAATTCGCCGGGGGCTTGGCTCAGGCGGTGGCGGGCGGCGGCTACGAGACGATCGTCACCGGGTGCCCCATGTGCGCCCAGGTCATGAAGGAAGGCTACCCGGGGGGGGTGACCTTGGGGGTCGAGGTCAAGCACGTCACCGAGTTCCTGGACGGGCTTGGCCAGGAGGCGGGCCTTGTCGGGTTACGTGGCCGCCGGGTCCCGGCCGGGCCCGGCCCGGGGCGCGAGGGCGCCTCTTTGGCCGGCCGCCGCCCGCCAACCGATTTGGCCGTGACCTACCATGACCCCTGCTACCTGGGCCGCTACCAGGGTGTCTACGAGGCCCCTCGCCGTCTCCTGGCCGAGGTGGCCGGGCTCGAAGTGGTCGAAATGGAGCGCGGCCGGGAGTTGGCCGCCTGCTGCGGCGGCGCTCCGGCCATCGACGCGACGGTCCCAGCCACGGCGACGGCCATGGCTTCCCGGCGCGTGGCCCAGGCCGGCCGAACGGGCGCCGGCACTCTGGTCACGGCCTGCCCGCGCTGCCTGGAGATGCTGCGGGCGGCCGCGGAGGCGAGCGTGGGCGCCGGCTCGGGCGATCGGGGTCTTTTCGTGCGGGATATCACCGAGGTTCTGGCGGAGCGTCTGGGCGTCTGGCGGGAGCGCTAGCGGGAAGCACGCCTCCCGGAGGAGGGGAAAGGATCTTGAACCACATCGGCCGCCTCGACCAGGGGCATTGCGCCGACCAGGGAGACTACGACGTTCTCGTCCTGGGCGGCGGGATCACCGGCGCCTCGGTGGCCCGCGACTGCGCCCTGCGCGGACTCAAGGTGGCCCTGGTGGAGCGGGACGACTTTTCCTCAGGCACCACCGGCACGTGCATGGGCATGCTCCACGGTGGGCTGCAGTATCTTCAGTCCCGTCCGGAACTGACCAAGACCGAGTGCCTGGAGAGCGGCATCATGCAGAAGGCCGCGCCCCACCTCACCTTTGCCATCCCGTTTCTCTACCTCATCCCCAATGCCGAGCAGGTCGACACGTTCGACGCCTTCTTCGGCTACTATGATCAGTTCCAGAAGACCAAGTTCGGGCGGCCGCACGTGAGGTTGACCCGGGATGAGGCCTTGGAGCTTGAGCCCGCTCTCACGCCGGGTTTCGCCGCCGCCCTGACCAACGACGAGCCCGGTGTCGACGTCTTCCGCCTCAACGCTCTGGTGGTCCTCGACGCGGCGGAACACGGGGCCACGATTCGAAACCACACCGAGGTCACCGGTCTCATTCTCGAGGATCTTCCGCCCCCTTCTCCACCCGCGCTTCAGCGGCGCGTCCTGGGGGCTCGGGTCAGGGATCGCCTCACTGGGGAGACCGGCGAGATCCGGGCCAGGATCACCGTCAACGCCTGCGGGCCGTGGGTCCCGCGGGTAACGGCCATGGCCGGGCTCAGCTACCGTCTCCGTCCGACCAAGGGCATCCACATCATCCTCGACCGGCGCGTCACCAGTGTCGGGGTGGCCTGCTACGCCATAGACGGTCGATCCCTGCTCATTCTCCCCCACGAGAACACCACCCTCATCGGCTGCACCGACGACGACTACTTCGGGGACGAGGATGCGGTTGGGCCCGACCCGCAGGAGGTCGAGTACGTTCTCACCAGTTGCGAGACCGTTCTTCCCAACATTCGCCGGGCTCGCGTTCTGCGGGTCATGGCCGGTTTGCGCCCGACTCTTTACCAGTACGGAATCAACGAGGACAAGGTTACCCGCGAGTTTGAGGTCTGGGACCACCAGGACCGGGACGGCCTAGCCGGCTTCATCACCATCGCCGGCGGGAAAATGACCATCGCTCGCATCATGGCCGAGAAGACGGCCGACGCCGTGGCTTCCCGTCTGGGTCTCACCGGCGAGGCGGCGCGGTGCCGTACGGCCGAGTTGCCCCTGCCGGGCGGGGAGCGGGTTCCGGGGGCAAAGGACATCGAGGCCCTGGCCAGGCGGTTCAAAGTTCCCGTCTCGGCCGTCGCTCGCCTGGTCTTCCGGCACGGGGGCCGGGCCGAGGCCGTTCTGGAGGAAGGCTGCCGCGAGGCGTCCGGGCGAAGAATCGTCTGCACCTGCGAGCCGGTGCTCGAGGCCGAGGTGAGGTATGCCGTGGCTCACGAATGGGTTCGCACGGTTGGGGACTTGCGCCGTCGCATCCGCATCGGGATGGGCCCGTGCCAGGGTCTGGGCTGTTCGGCCGAAGCCGCCGCGATCCTCGGCCTCGCGCTGGATCTTGACCCCGATACCGTTCTGACCGACCTGGCCTCCTTTCGACAGGAGCGCTGGAAAGGCCAGCGGGGTTCGCTCGACGGAGACCAACTTCGCCAGCAAGAGCTGAACCAGGCCGCCTGGCTCCATGCCGCCGCACCCTTCCGAAGCGGCCGGTCCGGAGGGAGGGACGGCCGGTGACCAAAGACGCGGAACCCGAGCTTGCCGCGGCGGGGGGCAATGTCGACGTGGCCGTGATCGGTGGCGGACTCGGCGGGCTTTGCGCGGCCATAGCCGCGGCCGGCCGGGGTCTGCGGGTGGTCGTGGTGCGCCGCGGTCTGGGGGCCACGGCCATGTCCTCGGGCGGTCTCGATTTCCCGGATCGGCTTCCGAGCCTCTTCGGGCGGGAGGATGCCGGGATCGCGCCGGCCGAAGCGGCCGAGATCCTGCGCGGGTGGTGCGCCGCCGCCGGGGCCGAACTCGCCGGACATCCGGGCCAGCCGCTACCGCTCCTGGACATCGCGGGGCACGTTCGATCCACCAACCTGGCTCTCGTCCAACACGCCGCCGGCCGCGTCGATCGCTGGGACGGAAGGCGGGTTCTCTTTCTTGAGGTCGAGGGCTACGCGCCGTTTCGCGCGGAGTGGGTGAAGCGGATGGTCGTGGCCCGCGGCCTGGCTGTCAGGGACCGGGTGACCGCCGGAGTGGTGGCCGTCCCGGGTCTTGAGGGCGAAGCCAATCTTCCGGCCGCCCGCATCGCCCGGGCTCTTGAAGAGGGCGACACGGCGACGCGTTTCGGCCTCCGGGTGGCCAAGGCCGCCCGCCAGGCCGGCGCCGAACTGGTGGCCCTGCCTCCCGTCCTGGGTTTCGAGCGGGCGGCCTGGGTTCTTGAGACCGTGATGGCGGCCATCGCGGGGGCCGCTTCCGGTTCCGGGGTTCCCGGCCCCGCCGTGACCGCTTTCGAGCTTCTCTCCCCGCCGCCGTCCCTGCCCGGCCAACGCCTGCAGCGACTCCTGGACGGGGCGGCTCTGGCGGCCGGAGTCGAGATTGTTCCGGGACGGGTAGTGGGGTTTGGGACGGCCGGGCGGGCGACGACGGCCGTGACTTCCCTGGAGATCGCCTCGCACGGCCGGACCTGGGTCCTGGAAGCCGATGAGTTTATCCTGGCCGTGGGAACCTTTGTTGCCGGGGGTCTGCGCTCGGTGGGCCAGAGGGTCTCCGAGCCGCTTTTCGGGCTGAGTGTTTTCGCTCCACCACCCCCGGGGTGGCCACCGGGCGAGATCCCGGTGGGAGACCGCCCGGTCCGGGAGATGGTCTGGGAACGCTTTGACGCCCGGCACCCGATCTTCGAGGCCGGTCTGGCCGTCGACCGTGACTTGCGGCCGCTGGAGGCGTCGGGGCGGGTCAGCTTCGCCAATCTCAGGGCCGCCGGGTCCGTCATCGGCGGCTACAATCGTTTTGCTGACGGCGCGGGGTCGGGCGTGGCCGCCGTGACAGGGCTTGCCGCCGGCCACCTGGCCGCCGCGGCCGTGGAGAGGAGGCGGTCCGGATGAGCGACCATTCCACGGATGGGGCCGGGGCCGCTCGCGGGAAAGCCGCCGGGAAGGCCGAGGAACTGCGCCGCCGGGCCGCGTCGCGCTCGCCCGGCTTGACCCGTTTCCTGGACATCTACCGCGACGCTCGCCTCCTACCCTTCGCTCCGGCCGACAGCGAGCTTGTGTCTTCTCTGGAAGCCTGCCTGGGCTGCGGGAACTGCCTTCCCGCCTGCCCGGTCGTGGCCGCGCTGGCGGACCACTCCTATCCCGGGCCGCGCTCGGTTGCGACGAGCCTTTCCAGGTCGCTACCGGAGTTCTGGGCCTCGGCCGACATCGCCGGCCTCTGCACCACCTGCATGGCCTGTGAAGAGGTCTGCCCCGGCGACGTTCCGGTCTACCGGGCCATACTGATGATGCGGGCCAAGAACTTCGAGCAGAAGGCCCTCGAAGGTGAGGAGCCCCTGAGCCGGGTCAAACGACTTGTGGTGGATTTCTTCGCCGGGAACAAGATGGCCCAGGCGGCCCGCTGGGGCGCGGTCTTGCAGGGCCTGGCCTTCAAGAGAACGGCCGAGGGGGAGATGAAAGCCCGCGTGCCCATCCCCCTCGGGCCCTTGGGGAACCGGCTCATCCCGCCCCTGGCTCGCCGTTCCCTGGTGGAGGAGTTCCCGGCCGCGATTCCCGGCGAGGTCTCCGATGGGCCGAAGGTCGCTGTCTTCGCCGGCTGTCTCTACAACTACGCCTACACCGACACAGGGCGTTCTCTGATCGGCGTCCTCCGCCGGCACTGCCGGGAGGTCGTTGTTCCCGCCGGACAGGTCTGCTGCGGGGCGCCGGCCCTCTATAGCGGCGACCTGCCGACAACGCGCCGCCTGGCCGACGAGAACGCCAGGGTTTTCGAGGCCACCGGGGCCGACTTCGTCGTGACCGCTTGCGCTTCATGTGGCGACGTGCTCAGCCGGGAGTATCCCCGGCTGGCCCAGAGGCCCGATGCCGTTACCCTGGCCCCGCCGCCGGCGGGTTCGGAGGCCGCCGCGGAGGCGACCTCGGAGGCGGCGGTTTTGGAGGCGGCCGCACTGGCGAGCTCGGAGGCGGCGGGTTCGGAGGCGGCCGCGGAGGTGGCTCGGGTTCGGGACCTGGTCGCCAAGACCCGCGACATTCACGCCTTCCTGACCGGCGAAGTTCGCTTCCGGGCGCCGGGAGCGGGGGGAGAAGGCACGCGAGGGGCCATCACCATCCACGATCCTTGCCACTTGGCCCGGGGTCAGGGTCTTGGCCGGGAAGTGCGGCAACTGGCCCGAGCCATTCCCGGGGTCGAGGTGCGGGAGATGGAGGGGGCCGGAGTCTGCTGCGGCGGCGCGGGCAGCTTCAGCCTGGACCACTACGCCATCGCCTCGGCCATTCGCGACCAAAAGGTGGCCGCCATCGACCGGACCGGAGCGGGCACCGTCATCACGGGTTGCCCGTCCTGCCGGATGCACATCTCGGACGGTCTTGCACAAGCCGGCAGGAGCCGTCCGGTCCGGCACCTGGTTGACCTTCTCGCCGAGGCCTACGCGGCGGAGGGGTAGGCTACTTCCGCGGTGTCGATCCAACGGTTTGTCTAGCCGGGAAGGGAGATCTCGGGTATGGCCTCAAGTCTGGTCCGCTTTGGAGTCTCCATGGCCGCGCCTTTGGTGGCCCAGTTTGACGAGCTGATTGCCAACCAGGGCTACCGGACGCGGTCCGAGGCGATTCGCGACCTCATTCGCGAGCGTCTGGTTCAGAGGGAATGGGAGCGGGGCGATGAGAACGTGGCCGGCACCCTGACCCTGATTTACAACCACCGCGTCCGCGGTCTGACTGATCGGCTGACCATGGCCCAACACGAGCACGTTGGCCTCATCGTCGCCACCCTCCATGTGCATCTGGACGAGCACAACTGTCTTGAGGTCCTGGCCATGAAGGGGCGGGCAAGCACGCTGACGCAGGTGAGCGACCGGCTTCTCTCCTCCCGAGGCGTCAAGCACGGGAAGCTTGTCCTGACGAGCACCGGGGAAAGCCTCGTCTAGGTCGTGACACGTTTTCACGCTTCGTGCTATCATGGGAGCCAGATGCACCCTACGTAGAAGGAGTCGGTGTCTCCCGTGGGTAATTCCTCAAGGAGTCTTCCGTCCTCGCCCGCTCGCGATCTCGTTCTCGGAGGCATTTTCATCGCCCTGGCCCTGGTCTTGCCCATGGCCTTCCATCTCCTCGGGGCCGGGAAGGCTTTCTCGCCGATGCACATCCCGGTCTTCCTGGCCGCTTTCACCACGGTGCCCTGGGTCGCGGTTCTGGTGGGACTGACCGTTCCGCTCCTCAGTTCGCTTCTCACGGGGATGCCGCCCCTGTCGCCGCCCATAGCGCAGGGGATGGTGTTCGAACTGGCCTGCTACGCCCTGGTCACAGCTCTGGTCTACCGCGCCACCCGGCGCATCTACCTGAGTTGGGCCGCCGGGGCCCTGGCGGGACGCCTTGTCCTGGGGCTCTTCGGCGCCGCGGTCCTGCCCCTTTTCGGCTTTGCGAGCGTGCCGCTCTTTTACCCTCTCACGGCCGGTCTTGTCTCCGGATTGCCGGGTCTCGCCGTCCAGGCCGTTCTTGTTCCGCCCATCATCTACGCTGTTGAGCGTGTCTCGAACCGCAAGGCGACCTCGGGCCGCTGAGGGAACCCCGGACGCGCGCGGCCATCGGGTGGTGGACAGCGGCGTATCGGTAATTCGGGAGGTGGACAGCGGTGAAGATAACCGGACTTAACCGCGAGGAGATCCTGGTCCGCATCGAGGACTTCCATGGCCATCTCGGTCCCTATGTGATCCTGGGGTTTAGAGCCGGGCAACTGGCCCTGCGGTCCCTCGGAGTGGTGGGCTACTTCGACCTTGAGGCCCGCGTCTGGAGCGGAACGAAACCACCTTTGTCGTGCTTTGCCGACGGGGTTCAGCTTGGTTCGGGTTGCACGACGGGCAAGGGGAACCTCGTAGTCGAAGCCGGCGAGGCCGGGCTGGCGGCGGCGGTTGAGTTCCGGATTCGCCCGCGTGGCGGTCCGGGGTCGCCCCCCGCTCCGGCACCCGCTTCCACCTCACCCGGCGGCGCTCGCCTGCACCTGACCGTGCGGCCCGAGGTCGCCGCCCAAGCCGGGAAGTGGTTAACGGAGCTTGGCGACCGGGGGTCGGCTCGGCGGCTGCTGGAGATGAGCGACGAGGAGCTTTTCGAGACAAGCGGCGGGATAAGCGGCGGCGCGAGCGAGGAGACCGGCCGTGAAGCTTAGAGCCATCGCCACCGACATTGACCGGACCCTGACCGACGACGCTCTGGTCATGGACCTCGACGCCATCCGCGTCATCCGCCTGCTCGAGGCGGCCGGACTACCCGTGATCCTGGCCAGCGGCCGGGACATCATCGCCCTCGGGGCGCTGGCCCCCTACCTCGGCACGAGCGGAGTGGTCGTGGCTGAAGACGGGGCGGTCGTCGGCCGCTTCGGCCCGATGTCCTACCAGACTCGTCTCCTGGGCCGGCCCGAGCGCGTCCAGGCGGCTCTCACGGCCCTGAAGGAGGCTTTCGGGTCCGACGTTCAGGTTGTCCCGATCCCATCCCGCCTGGCCAGCCTGGTGCTCGCCCGGTGTCTCGATCTTGAGGCGGCCAACCGCTTCCTGAAGGAGAGCGGGCTTGCGGCCAAGCTACTCGACTCGGGCCTGTCCTACGAACTGGCCGACGCCGATGTGGACAAGGGTACCGGGCTCGTCGAGGCCGCGGCCCTCCTCGGTATCGGGGTCGGCGACGTGGCCGCCGTCGGGGACAGCCCCAACGACCTGGACATGTTTCGCGTGGCCGGGTGGAGCGCGGCGGTGGGTAACGCCGAGGCCCAGGTCAAAGCGGAGGCGACCTACGCTTGCGTCCTGCCCCATGGTCAGGGCTTTGTCGAGGCCGTCCGGGAGGTCGTGAGCCTGTTCCGGCCGGACCTGGCCGGTCTGCCCTGGCCGGGGTCCGTGGGGGTGGCGGGCTAGGGGTGTTTCAGGGATACAGTCCGATCTTACTGGGGTGCATAGGCGCTGCCGCGGGAGGGGTGCAGGGGTTGGCGGGCCGGGCGCGGTGCGCAGGAGTCATCCAGGTCTGGGAGAACTAGCCTCCATCAGGCGGCGGAAGCACTCTGACGCCCACGAGGAAAGGGGTTGACGCCCGCCATGGACAACACGGGATCCCCCGTTCCCAAGGTGGCACGAGCTTCCGTGGTAGCGCGGTCGCTCGGGCTGCTCTTCCGCCATCCGGTTGACTACCTGGTCTTCACCTTGGTGTCCTTCGCTCCCGGCCTTGCTCTCCTGGCCCTCGTCGACTACGTCTTCCTTCGCGGGGCGCTTGAAGGTCCGTGGTCGTCGAACCGTTTTGGCCTCACCGTTGCCAGCTATGCCCAGAGCGTTACTACCATCTTCATGGTTGTCATGTCTGCGGGCTTCGCTTCCGTTCTCGTGATGGAGGCCGTGAAGGCCCATCTTGACGGACGGGGCGCCAGGCTCGGGCCGGCCCTCAGGGGTCTAGCGTCGACGGCCGTGCGACTTGCGGTGGCGCTCGCGGTTGCCGGAGCCGTAGCGAACGTGTGCTTCGCGCTCTTTCCTCCCCTGGGGCTCCTGGCCTTGTTCCTGTTCTGCCAGGTTCCTCAGGTGTTCACCAACTCAGCACCGCGCCTCTTGCCCGGCCTACGGCAATCCGTCTCGCTGGTCCTGAAGGCCCCGCTCGAAACCGGGCTAGTCCTTGGGTTCGCTTTCCTCTACCTGCTCCTTGTCTCGGTCGTTCGCTACGCCCTGAGCATACCTGCGGCGGTAACGGTCGGCTACTTCGGGGTTCAGGTCATATTCGGTTTGTGCATCCTCCCGGTCGTGGCCTGGACGTTGATTGCCCTCAATGTCATCTACCTCGGGCGCGCGCCCCGTTCATAGCGAACAGTCCACAGCGATTGATGACAGCCCTCCAGGGATGAGCGTATCGCTTCCTGCCGGTTCCTGCAGGAAAAGAAGGGAGTTCGTGGTAAGAGGGGTCATCCGACACGGGGAGGCTCCTGGCATGCGGTGGACAAGAAGGGTTCCGGGAATCGTGCTGGTCCTGGCCATTGTCTTCAGCGCGGCCCCTGTCTTCGCTGATCCTGGCACCTACTGCCATGTTACGCCCGCGTCCTTCGTTGCCGGGGACGAAGCGTGCGTGATCGAGTGGGATTACGACTCCAGGCATGACACTATCATTACGGCGGACGGCCCTGGCGGAACCATTATGATAGCCCATGCTTACTTCGGCAGCCCCACAGAGCGCACCGTGAACCGTACATCCTGGAACGGCATGCTGAACGGCACGCCCGTTGCGACCGGCACGTACACGATTACGGTCACTCCCAATGATGAGTGGAGCGCATTCGCCGTATCCGATACTGTCACCGTCGTCGCCCCTGGTTGGGGAGGCGGAGGTGGTGCCGTGCCCATTGAGCGGCCCTTTGACTGGCCCGTCACCAGGTATGAACTGCAGAACCTCGCCTGGGCGATAACCGCTGTCGTGAGTGCGCACGTAGGCGGATCCGTCAAACTCGAGACCCCTCCGATCAATGTAGCGGTGAAGCTCACTGACCCCCCAGGGGTAGAGATACGCGACGACTCGACTGGCATTCTGGTCGAGATTGGGAAGTACGGCGAGCCCGATTCGATCTACGCTGGGATTCGTCGGGACATGGATTACACGGTGAACACGACCTACATGGAACTGCTGTGGGACGCTCCAGCCGGAGTGCGCTACACGCGGGAGACGGAAGGAAAGCTTCCATACACTCTTGATCGGCATTTCGGTTTCAGTGTCAACTCGACGATCGACACAGAAGTGCGGGTTAAGCCTTGGGTTGAAGGGACCAGCTTCGCTTTCGTGGCTGCCGCGGTCATTGCCACGCTGCCCTCTATTCCGGAGATAGGGCTTGCGCTGGCACTGGAACGTCTACTCGAGTTCCTGTTTCAGAAACTGGACTTGCAGTGGAGAACTGCCTCCCTGCCGGTTGATGGGTCGCCCGACAATGACATGGTCGGTCGAGATAGCACTGTCCGAGACGCTGCCTTGGCCTCGGTACTCTCTGATCAGGCCCTCACAACTCTCGAGGGGGTCATCGGACCGCTCGCCCGGCTGAGCGTTCTCACTTCGCTGGACGTGTCCCCCTCGGCCTATGCCGGCCAAACCCTTACGGTCACCGGTGACGGTTTCACGCCGAATGGAGAGATGACTGTGGCCTTCGGCTGCGCCGACTCTGCTGTCCCACCCACGATGGCGGGGTGGCAGGCCGACAGCCTTGGGTCGCTCAGCATAACCATTCCGCTCGACCCTGATGCCGCTCCGGGTTCGTACCTACTGGCCGTTTTCGATGAGACTGCATTGCTTAGTAGCTTGCGTATTTTCAGCCAGTCCGGCGGGGCCGACTTCCCGCCCACGACTATCGGGGCTGCCTTGGTGGACGTAATGGAGGACAGGTCACCGCCCACCACCGTCTCCGTTCTGACTCCCGCCGAACCCGACGGGTTGGAGGGGTGGTATGTCTCCCCCGTGTCCATTGAGCTCACGGCCCTCGATAGGGAACTCACCGTGTCGAGGACTCTCTGGAGTGTGAACGGAGGCGTCTGGTCCGACTACGAAGCGCCGATTGAGTTGACAGACGGTCGCCACGTTCTCTCCTACTACTCTCTTGACGCTGTTGGGAACACGGAGGATGCGCGGTACCTCTCGGTGGCTGTCGACTGCCTGCTCCCCGAGACGTCGCACGAAGGTCCCGTCGGCTGGGTCAACGTCCCGACCATGTTTACGATCAGTGGGCACGACGCCGGAAGCGGTGTTGCCCACCTAAGTCTAGAGTGTACGGGCGACGTTCAGACAATCGCGGCACCGTCCTTTACGGGTATCCTCACGGCGGAGGGCCGATACACCATCGAGCACTCGGCTTCCGACAGAGCCGGTAATCGAGGTATTACGCAGGAGGTCGTCCTCGGCCTCGACTTCACGCCGCCGATGGTCACGGGCGCCGCCGAATGTGGGCCGAACGAGTATGGGTGGTACAATGCCCCTGTCAAAGTGGCCTTCGAGGCCGTAGACCCGGTCTTGGCCGACGGGTCGGCTGGCTCGGGGGTGACGGCCGTAAGCGAACCGGTAGTCGTCCTGGCTGAAGGCCGAGAGACCACTGTCCAGGGGTCGGCTGTCGACGCGGCCTGCAACGTCGGCCGGGCAACTGTGAGCCTGAGCCTGGACTTCCTGCCCCCAGTGATTGAGGCGGCCCTCGAGGGCGGACCAATCTACACCGACACTGAGAGCCTCTGTTGGACCGTTGAGGTAGCTGACATCCTCTCCAGCGTGCGGGCTTGGGCAGTGACGGTGGACGGAAACTGTGCGCCTTCTGGCGGTCCCTTCGAACTTCGGGGCCTGCCACTCGGCCAGCACGAATTAGCTGTGACCGCCGAGGACTACGCGGGGAATACGGCCACGGTTATCGTTCCGTTCTCCACAGTGGCCACATTCGATAGCCTTGTCTGCCTCAAGCATCAGCTTGCGGCCCTGGGCTACTTCTCCAGGGCGCCGGGCGTGATCAAGAGCCTCGACGCTCACCTCGAGGCTGCGCGTCGCGCGGTCAAGCGCGGCCAGGTCGATGTCTTCGCGAATACCATTGAGGCCTTCGTACGAGAAGTGAAGGCTGCACGAGCCTCGCGGATCGATCCCAAGGCGGCCGACCTTCTCCTGAGGGACGCGGCGTACCTGCTCGAACATGGTCCCGGGTTCTGAGACCGGGGAGACCACGCCTGGAAGCCTCTCCTGGCCCACGGGCCCGGTCGTTCCAGTGACGGGGTCCGCTCACGGGCCGGGGTCGGCGACGTGGCCGCCGTCGGGGACAGCCCCAATGACCTGGACATGTTTCGCGTGGCCGGGTGGAGCGCGGCGGTGGGCAACGCCGAGGCCCAGGTCAAGGCGGAAGCCACCTACGCTTGCGCCCTTCCCCACGGCCAGGGTTTCGTCGAGGCTGTCCGGGAGGTCGTGAGCCTGTTCCGCCCGGATCTGGCCGGACTGCCCTGGCCGGGGTCCGTGGGCGTTGTGGGCTCACGCATCCGCTAGCCGCCGGCCCAGACCCTTGCGGGGGTTTGTTGTGTTCGGTCTCAGGTGAGCTGCTCCAGGGACGGCCTGCGAGAACCAGCCTCGTCGATCTGAGCGAGGGCTACATGGCTACGGTCGGCATGGTCCTGTTTCTCTTCGCCGGAGGCCTGTTCGCCTCGGCGCTGAACATGGGGGCTGCACTGCTCCTGACGGCCATATGGCCGCGTGTCAGGCTGGCCTGACGCCCCGCCGTCGCGGCCTGGCTGGTAAACGCCGTGGGCTTGACCATCAACTTCACGGTAGTCGACACCTGGCTATTGGGCGTCACTCCGGCGGCTCTGATGACGGCTCGGCTGACGAGCGCCGGCATCGCCCTGGGTACGGCGGCGATAGTCAGTTTCAAAGTCCTGCGCCTGCGGCGTGCTCAGGGCTGGGTGTTCTTCCTCGTTCTAGCCCTGCTGGCCATCCCCTTGAGCATGGCTGTCACGCGCACGTAGTATGACCGTGGGAGGGGGGCCCCGGCCCTCCTCCCACCGTCTCTTCGTCACACCCGCTTCACCCACCAGTGGTGCGCGTAGACGTCCCGGAAGCCGATCGCCGGGTAGAAGACCTGGCGCGAGATCGAGGCGGTGGGTAGCGCCGAGGCCCAGGTCAAAGCGGAAGCCACCTACACTTGCGCCCTCCCCCACGGTCAGGGGTTCGTCGAAGCTGTCCGGGAGGTCGTGAGCCTGTTCCGGCCGGACCTGGCCGGTCCGGACTGGCCCGAGCCAGCGGGCGTCTTGGGCTGGTCTTGAACGGTAGGTAGTGACAACGAAGCGACCGAGAGCCTTGCGGTGAAAGCGTTTGGAGGGTACGCAGGCGCGACGGGCGTTTTGCCTACACGCGGTTTGAGCGTGCTGTCGGGAGCGCGTAGTAGCGCGGTGGCGGCTTGACCCCGAGGGTGTCGAAGACGAGCTTGGCCTCGGCGGTGACGGGGTTGGTCTGCCAGACCTCTCCGGAAGGCGTGGCGTGGATGCCCACCTGGAGTGACCCGAGGGCTTGGGTGAGCCGGCGCCAGGTCTGACCGGTCTCGTTCTCCGCTACCCGGATGAGAAGGAGGGCCAGCCAGCAGAGGAGCACGTGGGCCCGGATCCTGTCCGACAAGCGATGGTAGACGGGCCGGATGTCGACCGTGTGCTTGAGGTCGCGGAAGACACGCTCCACGGCGGCGAGCTGCTTGTAGCCGAGGGCGATGTCCTCGGCCGAGAGCCCGTCGTCGGAGCTGGAGATCAGGAACTTGCCGTCGAAGAGTTCTTCGGCCCGGACCTTGGCCTTGTGCAGGCGGAGCATGCCGGTCCGGCGGACGTAGCGCCCGTAGACCTTGTGGGCCCTGAGTTCGCAGGCCGCCTTCTTGTGCGGCTCGCCGTCGAGCTGGCCGATCTCCCCCAGCCGGCGCTCCACCTCGGCGACGATGTCCTCCCGCTTAAGCCGGTTCCTCTCGGCCTCCTCGGGGTTCCTGACGACCACGAACCGCCGGCGGGCTTCGCTGTCGCCGCCGCCGACCACTTCCTTGATCTCAAGCCCGTTCTCAAGGGTCCGGTAGGCGCCCGCGCGGCTCAGGGCCTCGGCCGGGAGGCCCTTGGTCCCCAGCCGCAGCTTCTCGCCGAGGATGTAGTGACCGCCCGCCCCCTGGAGGAGCCGGCGGCCGGCCGCGGAGTTGAACCCGGTGTCGGCCACCAGGACCACCCGGCCGAGCCTCCAGCCATTGAGGTCCCGTTTGACCTCTTCCAGCACGGTCTTGTCGGCCGTGTTGCCCGGCCAGACCCAGCACCGCACAGGTATGCCCTCCCGCGTCACGGCGAAGCCGACCACCACCTGGGCCAGGTCGGGGTGCTTGTCCTTGCTGAAGCCCCACCGGCGCAGCCCCTCGCCGGCGTCCTCGCCCTCGATCTCGAAGAACGTGCTCGTGGTGTCAAGGAAGACGAGGTCGACCTCGAGGTTGAACAGGTCGGCCACCGAGGAGAAGACGTCGAACTGGATGTCCTCCGCAGCCTCCAGAAGGAAGTCCATGGCCCGGTAGAGCTGGTGGACCTCGACTTCCGGAAGGCCGTCGATCAGCGCCTCGCTCGCCACCCAATGCTCCATGCCCAGCTTGCTCGAGGGCGCCAGCGCCCGGTTGGCGACCATGGCGAAGACGAGCCGTTCCACCGGGGTCGTGTAGCCGCGCCCAGAAAGCAGGTTCCTCATGACCTTCTTGACCCCAAGCCGTTCCCAAAGCCCGTCAAGGAGCCAGGCGCCCCCGACCTGCTTTGAGCCCAGGAACTCGAAGGGCGACTCCTCGCCCAGGCGTTCCCGGATGGCCTGAGCCTCCCCAGGCTCCAGGAAGCGCGAGATGCTCCTCACCAGACGGCGAAGAGCATCCATGTCGAGCTGGTCGGCCCGGCCGAGATTGTAGAGGACCTTGACGCTGGGTTTCCGCGTCACCGGATCCCGGTGGCTGTGGGCCAGTTGCACGTATTCGAGGACTCTGTCCTGCTTCTTGACCCGGACGGTGCGAATGTACATTGTATGCTAAGCATACCACGTCTAGTCGGCTATTAGCAAGGAGTGAATGGCAACGAGTTGTGTCTACGCCTTTCGCGTTTTTCCTACGTTTTCAGACCGGAAACCCTTATTCCATGGGTCCGAGGTCTCCGATTGTGCCCGTTCACTGTTCAAGAGCAGTTGGGCTCACGCATCCGCTAGCTGCCGGCCGAGACCCTTACGGGCGTCTTCTTGCTCTCGGTCCCAGCGGGTAGGTTGGCAGAGTTGAGTCTGACCTGGCATCAACTTCAGCGCCTAGCGCGTCCGTCTCGATATGCTTGCTAGACCTCCTCGCGCCCTGGGTGGACGCTCACAGCCACGCCGTCATCATTGTCTATGTCGCACGCATAGACAAGCGGCTGAAGTGCGCCCTCCGGGGGCGTCCAGGGCGAGAACAGCCGAGCGGTTCCTCCCGAGGCAACTGGTGCGTGAGGGGCGGATCGGTCGAGGTCGATCTGAGAGACAATGAAGAGCGCGTATCCTGGCTCCTGTGCCGCTTCCACCTCGTTCCTTGTGAGAACGACCTGCCGCCCGGCGGAAGCAGTGCCTTTCACTTCAACTCGAAGCTCCTCCGATGCGCGCTGGCAGAGCAAGTCGTAGCTCCTGTGACGCGAAACATCTGTGACCACGTCCCATTCAAGCTCCAAGTGGCGCAACGCGATGCCCATCGCGTGCTCCTCAACTGCCTTCCGCTCAGAGCTGCTAAGGCCGAACCCTTGCCCGCCTCTGGCGGATGTGCGGTGACGGAGTTGCTCTCTGACCTCAATCTCCACAATCGAAACTTCAGGATATGACGCAAGCTCAGTCAGGTGACTCCACTGCTCGGCCGTAACCTTGAAGAGGCTTCCGCCCTGAGACCTGGCGACAGAAAGGCTCTTCAGGAAAGCGCCGACCTCAGTATCGCCTGCCCACAGGGGCAACCGCTTGGGCACGACGTAGCTTACAGGGACTCTGTAGCAGCGCTCTTGACCGTCGGCCGAATTGGTCCAGAAAGGATTATCCTCGTCAGTGCGGGGTTCAGGATCGCCTAGCACGTGCGCAAAGGCAACGACACCCCGATTGCCGCGTGAGTCGCGGGTCTGCCAGATGGCGGCACGATCACCTGCCCTGACATCGCTTCGCTCCACTGCCCAGTAGTCAAGTTCCAGATGTCGCACAGCCTCACTCACCCTGTATCGCTTCGGGTTCGCACAGAATGCCCATGTCACAGGCGGCCGAAGCTTCTCGGCAACGGTAGTCTCGCCGCCGCGAAAACCAGCTGAGACCAGAGGACCTTGGTCGGGGTGCTGATAGCCGTGAGCAGCGCCAGCTATCGCCTTTGAGTCGTAGCGGCCCCCACGAAAGAGCACGAAGTAGCTCCGGGCGGGCCCAAACCCGTACTTCGCCAGGAATGCCGCTCGACCAAGGGTGTCGAATTCGGCGATTGCGCACTCGACCGCCACTTTGTCTGTGAGAGCAGCCAGGGCCATGCTAACCCCTCGCCTCGGGAGGTCTAACGCCTAGTACGAGCTGCGGCGCGAAGCGCCGTCAGCTGAATGCTGTTGTCAGGCGCCTTCGGTACTTCATGGCACCGCGATCGTGCGCCGGGTCTGCACGCCGTCGATCTCAAGACAGATGTCGTTGCCGTTGCGGTGGACGTAGCAGGTCACGACGCGCACATCGGCTTCCCACCGTCCGCCGAGAAGGTCCTTGAGTTTCTGGATCTTGCCCAAGTCGGCCGTGCGCTTTGGCCCGAGATCGGCAGCCGTCGTAACACCCCACACCCAGACTTCCACGTCCTTGTCGCCCTTCAGGGCTACTGACACTACGTCGTGTTCGTTCTCTGTGGCGCTGTCATCCTTCATGAGCTTCAGGTTCGGCAGCGCAATCCGGAATGACACGTTCTTCCAAGGGTGCTTCAGTGCCTCCAGGAGCGCGTACAGCTCCAGATCGGCCTCTGCGCCGGTGCCCGCCGCGATAACCCGCTGCGCGAGAAGGTTCTGCGCTTCTCCGACCACTGCCGCAACCTCCTCCGTCGGCTCCAGCCCGAAGTAGATCGACTGCCAGGCAGCCAGTTCACTCCACAAAATGGCAGCGGCATCCTCCGTCGACATGCCGAGATTCTCGCGCACCTCATCGGACCCGGACAGCGCCGCGTGCATCGTGTTGATCTGTAGTCCCTGCGGGTCGCCGCGGAAGGGGTACTCGTAACCACCGATTTTGAAGCTGAAGTCGCCCACCACCGTGGGATTACCAGAGGCTCGGCTGTTGATGACGTCCGCTGCCTTGCGGAGAGTTGGGAGCTGAACCGCGAGCATGCTCAGCCGTTCCACGGCGTCGTCGAGGCCGTCCTCGCAATGACGATCGACCAAGCCATCGAACAGCGCGGACGTAAGCTGCTGCGGCATCAGTTTGGGATACTGATTGTTGAGTACGCTGCGGCAGAACTTCACGAACGCCTTCGCCTTGGGGCGGTCCGCGAGGCTTTGATGCCGAATCGCGATGGCGAGCATGTGGTCCTGCTGTAGCTTAAGGCACGTGACACGCGAGGACGTGTGGTGCGTCAGATGGGTCAGGTTGTGCCCCGTCCTTTCTCCAGTTCATCAGTCGCCGCCGGTCGATGTAGGTACTGATCGGCCAAGCCCTGCATGCGTTGCGCATCGTGGAATCGAACACCTCGCGACCGGCTGGTCTGCGCTCGACCAGCTCATCAGGCTAGCGTCAAGCGGACCATGACAAGGGAATCACGCGGGTGAATCTACACCCTTGACGGGACACTACTAGCGCTTCTCCCACAGCAGCGGATTCAGGACGAACCAATCCGAATCAACAATCGCCCTGACCAGACCATCGTCCCGGATTTGCCGTTCCCATTCATCATCGACTGCCTCCGATGGAAGATCATTGATAACTTTCATCCATATGCGCCGCGCTGTGGCATCAATGCTGTCGGCCTCGATATCCCGGCCAACAAGGAGGCTGTCAAAGAGAGCCAGAACACCGACAATGGGTGGTAACCTGTGATCGTAGTCCCCCTTGGAGAGTTCTTGCTGAAGGGCATCTCTCGTATACCGCACGGCAGGGCTATCACCCAAAAAGAAGATCTTGCTGCCAAGCCGAATGGCCATCTCGCCGGAAAGCCCCTCGGTTTCGATGGTTCCATGCGAGACCATGACAGTCTTAGCGAATCCCCGTGTCATTTCAGTGTATCGGCGCTGCTCGGATAGAGTGCTTAACCATCTTGACCATGCGGGGGGGAGGGTCAGCCAACGGGCCGGGCTTGTTGTATGACCCCATTTGAGGTCAAGTCGCCGCTGTTGCTTGCGAACGTTGATTCTGCAAATCTCCCGTCCCTTGAAGGCCATCTCTTGAAAAGCAGAGTCAACCCCGGTTTGGCACAACAGCGGGTCATCGGGCAGATCAACAGGCGTTCCGAGCGAAGAGATGACAGACCGAATAGATGCATTGCCTGGTGTTTCGCGAATGAGGGCCTCAGCTGAACGGAAAAGAGGACTCATGATTGTCCAGAAGCCCTGTTCTTGCCCTAGTTCTTTAGTCGAAACGCTCTTCCGGCCGGCAGCAGTCTCGATGAGGTGAATCGGTACCTCGCTTATTGCTTCAGCAAGCAATTCCCGGCTGAGTGGTTCGACCGTGTCCCACAATTCGCGCCTTGGGAGCAGGGCGTCGAGCAAGTAATGGGCTTCCTGTATGGCCCAAGTTAGCGAATGCCCCCGTTTCTCGGTTAGGTTGGCAATCTCGTCTCCTACGTGCTCACAATAGGCACGATACACTGCCGCGACGAGCGCATCACGTTCTGGAGATGCTTCGAGCCCTGACCGTGAGACGTTCGTCTTTGGAGAGTTCTCTCCTGACGCATTTGCCAGCGCGGTGATCATGTTCCCGACGTACCCCGGAGTGGCTGTGTCAAGGCGAATTCCTTCAATGCATGTACAAATGGGAGAGGAAGGGTCAAACGACGACTGCATGAACGCCCATTCATGGAAGTAAGGCGCCCACCGTAAGGCAAATGCAACAGTGGCTCCCTTAACCTCTCGCTCTGCGACACAACTAAGTTTAGACGAATCGTCGTGCGGCACACTCTCGGGTATGCTGTCAAGCACTCTGTACCCCTGGGATTTCAGGTATCTTACTATGGCTTCTTTGGGGGACTCGAACCCGATAAGCACTGGGTCTTGGTCGTCTATCTTCACTGAAACCCTGCAGCCGGGGACTATCACCCAATGGCGAGCGTCGGAGAGAAAGTCTGGGGCATTCACAGTCTGTCTCACCCGCAGCTTGAATATCGTACCATGAGGTGCAATTGGCGTAACCAACTCGCTTTGTTTGCTGACCAGGCGGATTAGATACCTACCGTGGACCGAGCGAAGTGTGAGTTGCCTTGCGTCCTCCTCCTGGGGGTGGCAGGTAATGATCTCCACGGAATCAGCAATCATGAACGTGGACAGTACTCCGATTCCGAAGCGGCTGATGCTGGCAAAACCAGGATGAGCCTTCAGAAAGGCGGGGTCTTGGTACAGAGAGGATCCCACTCTCAGAAGATGACTTCTAATCGTTTCCTGGGTCATACCGGCGCCATTGTCCGTGACGGTTAGCAGTCTTGACGTACTGTCCCATCTAATCGTCACGTCCCCCGGTGCGGAGGTAGAATCCTCAAAGTGACTTAACCTGATTGCATCAAGTGAGTTCTGAATCAGTTCTCTAAGTACAACGGATGAGTCGTTGTAGAGGGTATGACCTGTAAGCAAATCCAGAATCCTTGTCTGATCGATGGAGAACTGGAATGCGTCACGCATGAAGCCCTCAGTCTCAATGTCAGTGTCATCAATCTTGGACCACGGAAACCGGTGGGAGGCCAGATTGCGGCGCCGGCTGTCTTCAATCCACTGATGGCACTTCTGGAGCTGCTGGGCAGCATAGGTCAGATAGGTAGTAAGGGCGAAAAAACCATCTTCCTTTCTGAAGAAGGCATGGACTTCAATCGTGTCTCTGGGAAGCTTCGGGTCTGGGGTCCCATTGTCATCGAGTCTAGCTTTGGAGCGGACTCGGTTGACGGCCGCTTGCTTGGCCCATTCAGCCTGACTGAGAGGGTCCACTGGATCTATCAGCCGATAGGCGACCGCCGGAGTACGGTCTGCCGTGATGTGCAAGAGGTCTGCCACACGGAGGATGACAGCAGCATACTGCAGATTCCCAGTCTCGGCTTCGCTGTCACCATAGGGTTGTGATACGCGATACTTTTTCGTGTCATTGAGGTCATCGAGGTGATGGCTTTCCGCGACGAAGCCAAGGTCGCGCCGAAACAGAGGACTGAGTGAACTCAGTAGACCACTGACTTCTGTAGCTGTCTTCTCGGTAACGCCTAGTTTCAAGGCCGGGCTGCCGGTGATCCAAGAGGCGCTTCGCTCAGCATGACAGTGTCGAACAAACTCTTGATACAGGAATCTCTCCCTTGCCTCGCCCTCCAGAGCGGCCACTTTGTGACGGTATTCGTTGCCTTGGTCCCCGGTGTAGAGGACATCTTCGACGAAGCCTGCGAAGTCTGAACGTGTCCGCTCAGAGTACTCATCGCGTGTCACGAGCATGCCAATGTCATGAAAATACGTGGCCAGCACTACCAACAGCCAATCAGTCGGGATCATGAACTCCTTTGTATCATCTGGCACAAGCCATTCCAGCATCGCAAGCATCTTGTCCACATGGTCGACGTCGTGCCTCGTGTATTCATCAAAAATGCCGTTTCGCCCAATCAACTGGAGTATCGCAGCAACTTGACGCTTGATGTGGAGAAGGTTTAGGCCGCCGAAGGCAGATAAGCTCTCAGCCTGTTGGGCTTTCCGTTCAGCAAACGACCCAAGGTCTATTCCCACTCATTTCTCCTCCCGCTCCCCAATCAGCCGCGTACCCAGAGGAAAGCAACCAAGGCCTGCCCAGTGGCATGGAACAACCTGGCTCAAGTCTGGAAAACGTTGGTTGGAGAGGTTTCGACAAGTCTCTGGTCGGTCCTGCAGACTCACCCCGGGCAAACAGCCGTAGGCGTCTGCACCAGTGCTGCCGTTCTGCGACGGCCGAACCGGGGTCGAGGGGAGGGGTAGGGGGGCGTGCGGGGCGGCCACCCGGGAAGCCCGGGGCCGCTGGCGTTTGTAAAGCGACTCTTGCCGGCAAGCCAAGGCCTAGCGGCGCCGGGCCAAGAGCCCCGCTAAACTGCAGGACTCCGACTTCCTGTCTGCATAACACACCGTTTGACCACCTGAAAGGGCGGCAATAACCCCTGTAGCCACAGCGACTTGTGTCCGTACTCTGGTTCATCGGGGCGTCCTATGCGGATCGGCACAAGAGCCTCCTGTCCGGCCTCAGACAACCTTGGCCTCTGCGGACACTCCGGGAAACTCGAGGACAGCGCTGACACCGAGCCGCCCCGCCAAGCCCAGGCGAACGGCCCTACCATGCCGACAAGGCGCGCGAATTTGCCTGTAGCCATGTTCCTGTGCTGGCGTGAGGCCGAGACGCAGGCGTCTTTGACGAGAAGGCCGTGCTGGGTTGGCCAGGCCGAACGGCTACCCGCAGCTAGCTCCCCGCCGCCGTCCCCGCCGCCACCCACGGGCTGGGCTGCCAGGCCCGGTAGGCGAAGAGGCGATAGTCCAGGCCGGGGAAGATGTCGTCGGTCTTCTCTAGCTCTCCGAGCCACAGCGTGTCCAGGCGCTTCTCCCGCAGTTGTTTCTCCAGGGCCAGAAACCAGCCGAGGTGGTGGGTGAAGCGGTGTTTGGCGTAGCCGTCCATGGCCCGGCCCTGCATCATGAAGGGCCAGTCGCTGGCCTGGGCCAGGAGTAGCTCCCGCCCGGCCTGGTCCAGGGCCCGTTTCTCGACCGGGTTCGGGCTGGGGAATAGGTCCACGAGTCCTTCCATGAGCTCGGTAGCCCGGTGAAGGTGCCGGTAGACCCAATCGTTGTCCCCCTGAAGCCAGACCTCGCTGTAACCTTTCCAGCCCCAGCTCGACAGGATGGGCTGCGACGGCTGGTTCACCGGGTACTCGGCCAGGTAGTCGGTCGGCGTGGCCAGAAGATAGTCGCGCTGATCGTAGGCGCTCTTGCGGATGAAGAGTTCCAGCCACTGGGGCCCCTCAAACCACCAGTGGCCGAAGAGTTCGGCGTCGAAGGGCGCCAGGATGTAGGGGCGACGGTCGGATCCTCCGGCCAGCCATTCCACCTGCTTCTGACGGGCCCACAAGAAGTGCCCGGCGTGGACATCGGCCCGTTGGGCGGCCGCCCCCGGATCATAGGGTTCCTTGGGCCCACCCGCGCCGCCCCCGCCACCGCCCCCGCCACCGCCCCCCGTGTCCCCCCGGCCATCGCCCGCGCCGTCCCCGTCTCGACCCGTGTCTCCCGGCTCGGAAGTAACGCGGTAGTACTTGAACCCGGTATGGGTCCGCGACCCGTCCGGGGCCAGGAAGGGACGGATATAGTCGTAGTCCAGGTCGTAGCCGATGTCCCGGTAGTACTCCCGGTACCAGGGGTCGCCGGGGTAGCCCTCGCGGCTGGACCAGACTTGCTTGGAGCTTTCGGGGTCGCGTCCGAAGCAGGCCACTCCGGCCGGGGTCACGACGGGGGCGTGAACCCCATAACGGGGCGCCGGCTTGGCGAAGGCGACGCCGTGGTTCTCAAGACAGGTCCAGCGCAGGCCTTTCTCCGCCAGGATCTGGTCGTAACCTGGGTGGTAGCCGCACTCCGGCAGCCAGAATCCGGCCGGGCGGCGCGAGAAGAAGCGCTGGAACTCGCTAAGGCCCATTTCCACCTGGGCCTCGACCGCCGACCGGTGCGGGCTGTCCAGGGGCAGGTAGGCGTGGGTGGCGGCCGATGTGGCCAATTCCACGTTGCCGGCGTCGGCCAGACGGCGGAAGGCGGCCACAAGATCGTGGCCGTAAGAGTCGTGGTAGACGTAGGAGACCCAGGCCAGGCGATCGCGGTACATCCGGGCTAGCGGAGCGAGCCGCGCGTCGTCCCGCGTGCGGCGCATTTCCCGGGCGGCTAGCTCCGCCATGCGGTCGAGGTAGAGGCAGTAGCGCCGCTGGAGGAGTTCGTTGTCGAACATGGCCAGGAGGGTCGGGCTCAGCGAAACTACGATGCGGTAGGGCACTCCGTCGGCGGTGAGTCTCTCGAAGACCTGAAGGAGGGGGATGTAACACTCGGTCATTGTCTCGAAGAGCCACCGCTCGGTCAGGGTGCCGCTCTGCTCTGGATGGTGAACGTAGGGTAGGTGGGCGTGAAGAACGAGGCCCACGTAACCGGCTGGGCCACGCGAGCCGACCGGGCCGGGGGAGTCGCTTGGACTGCTGGTCATGGGTGAGATCTCCTTCCGCCGGACCCCGTCTCGGAGGGCCGGCTCGCGCCCCAGGATGAGCTTGGAGCGCCCGGACTGGAGGGTAGGTCGAGGCCGGGCGAGGCCGACAAGGCGCCCGCCCAATGAGCCGCGCGTCCCAGCGGCGGCCAGCGGGGATCGATGACCTGGGAGGGACCGTCCCGAGGCGTGTGGACCGTGTTCGAGCGGGCGAGCATGACGAACCTTCCCGACCTGGTCAGGCGGCCGATCTCAAGGTACCAGGCCCGGTCGGGTTGGCCCACGTTGAGATACCAGTTGCGGACCTCCTCGTCGATGGCCACGTCGTAGTGCGCCCGCCCGGAGGCGTCGTGGACCCGGAGGATGGGAGTCGCCGCGGACCAGGCTTCTGGACCCACGGCCTTCTGGGCCAGCCGGTGAGTCTCCCCGGTGATCTCCCAGTAGGCGAAGATCCAGTAGGGGTCGCGGACGAGGGCGGCGAGCCGGGTCTCCCCGTAGGACCAGGGGATGGGATGCTCCCAGGCGGGCACGGCCACGTTACCCCAGGGACTTTCCGCCCGGGTCCGAACCCGACCGGTCTCGTGAAGCGGCAGCGTCTCCGACGCGAATTCGGTGTCGGCCGCCGGGCGGCCGGATACGAAGCGGCGCGCCGTCATGCGGTCCGGGTCGAGGGGGCGCGACGCCGGGCGGCGCCTCGGACGGCCGCTGCGAGCATCGGGGCGCCGGCCGCGAGTCCTGAGGCCGCGGGTTTGGGCCCCCCGCCGGTCCGAGAGGATGAACCAGACCGCCGCGGCTACCGCCAGAAGCCCCACCATCAAGAGCCAACCGCTCATCGTCGGGAGCTCCTCTCATGAGAGCCGCTGAGCCTGCCCCACCTACGGGTGGTGTGAAGCATAGTTCCCAAGAAGACAAGTGTAAAATACCTTCCGATCCAGGTCGCTATTCCGCACCGCGGTATCCACCGGCGGGAGGCTCGCCAAAAGTGCCCAGGCCGCTTTGCATCGGCAACGGGGATCTGCTGATAAACTTCGACGGCGATCTCGTCATGCGGGACCTCTACTACCCGCACGTCGGGATGACGAATCACATCGAGAGCCGTCGCAACATGATGGGGATTTGGGCCGAAGGGCAGTTCAGTTGGCTGGACGAGTCGGGCTGGGTCAAGACCTGGGACTACGTTGAGGACACTCTGGTCGCCCGCAGCCTGGCGACAAGTCAGGCCCTGGGTCTTTCCCTTACCTCCAGCGACGCCGTCCACTACCGCGAGAGTCTCTACCTGAAGCGGGTCGTCATCCGCAATCTGCGCCCGGAAGCGAGAGAAGTCCGGGTCTTCTTCGCCATTGACTTCAACATCGACGAATCAGACATCGGCGACACGGCCCTGTTCGATCCGGATCTACGGGCGATCTACCACTACAAGCGCAACCGGTGCTTCATTATGGACGGGCGCGTCGGGCCGCGGTCGGGAGAGCCGGCGCCGCAGCCGGGGGAGGCTGCGCCACCCGCCGGGGAGGGCGGGTCCGCGGGCATCGCCCAGTTCTCGACCGGTCGAAAACGTTTCGCCGGGGCCGAGGGCACCTGGCGCGACGCCGAGGACGGGCGCCTCGAAGGCCACGCCATCTCCCAAGGATCCGTGGACAGCGCCATCGCCTTCAACGTCGACCTGGAGGCCGGAGGCGAGGAAACGCTCTACTACTGGATCGCCGTGGGCCAGGGTTTCGACAGCGCCCGGGCCGTCCACGCCCTGGTCACGACCACCGGCCCGGAACGTCTTCTGATCGAGACGGCCACGTTCTGGCGGCACTGGGTGGCCAAGGGTCAGAGGGAGCTAGGGTCTCTTCCGCCCGACCTGGTCGCCTTCTTCAAGCGCAGCATTCTCGTCGCCCGGACCCAGGTCGACAACGGCGGCGGCATCCTGGCCGCCAACGACACCGACATCCTTCGCAGTAACCGGGACCACTACAGCTACGTCTGGGCCCGCGACGGGGCCATGACCGCCTACGCCCTGGATCTGGCCGGCTACTACGGCTTGACCCGCCGCTTCTTCCGTTTCTGCCAGCGGGCCCTCAGCCGCGAGGGTTTCCTGTGGCACAAGTACCACCCCAATGGGTCGGTGGGATCGAGCTGGCACCCGTGGGTTCGCAAGGGCGAGACCATCCTTCCCGTCCAGGAGGACGAGACGGCCGGCGTTCTCTGGGCCCTTGGTCATCACTTCAACCTGGATCACGATCTCGAGTTCATCGACGCCCTCTATCCAACTCTGGTCGAGCCGGCGGCCAACTGGCTGGCCTCCTACCGCGATCCCGAGACCGGGCTGCCCCGGCCCAGTTGGGATCTCTGGGAAGAGCGGCAGGGCATTTTCACCTACACCGCGGCCTCGGTTTACGCTGGTCTCCTGGCCGCCGCCACCCTGGGGGATCTCTTCGGGGATCGGGGCGCCGAGCGATGGCGGCAGGTGGCCGAGGAGGTCAGGAAGGCTACCCTGGACCGGCTCTACGACGCGAAGCTGGGCCGGTTCCTGCGCGGTGTCTACGTGACCGCGGATGGGTCTTTGTCGCCGGACTACACCCTAGACTCCAGCCTCTTCGGCGTTGTCCTCTTCGGGCTACTTCCGGCGGCCGACGAGCGGGTCGTCCGGACCATGGCTCTGGTCCGCGACCGGCTCTGGGTGAACACGGACGTGGGTGGGATCGCCCGCTACACCAGCGATCAGTACTTCAAGAGGAGCGACGACGTCGAGGGCGTGCCAGGCAACCCCTGGATCATCTGCACCTTGTGGCTCGGGCGCTGGTACGTGGCCAAGGCCCGATCGGCCGACGAACTCAAGGTGGCCCTGACCATTCTTGAATGGATCAGGACGCACGCCATGCCCGGAGGACATCTTCCCGAACAGCTTCACCCTTACACGGGGCAGCCTCTATCGGTGGCCCCGCTGACCTGGTCTCACGCCGAACTCATCAGCGCCGTGCTGGAGTACGCCGCCAAGGCCAGGGAGCTTGGCCTGGAGGTGAGTCTGACCCAGCCGAATCCCGGGGAGCCGACCCCCTAGAGGCGCAGTAGAGGGCTAACCTTCTTGTAGACCAGGAAGGTCAGAAGCGAGTTCAGGCTACCCTTGACCAGATTGAACAGGACGGTCATTTTCAAGGCGGCCGGAATGGCCGCGGACGGAAGGCCGTAGGCCGGCAGGAAAACGAAGTAGTTCAGGACGGTCATCACGGCCACCATCGAGAGCACGCCGGCCCCAAGACCGAGAACCGCTCCCCGCCGGTTGTGGACCCGGACGTAGACAGCCGCCGCGGCGACGACAAAGGCCAGGCTCGTGGCCAGGTTGGCGGCCGTGCCGATGAGACCGGCTTCGTCCTTGCCGGAGAGAAAGAAGATCAAGCCCTTGACCAGAGCCACGGCCGCGCCGGCCAGGGGACCCATGGCGAAACCGCCGATGAGAGTGGGCACGTCTCCAGGGTCATACTGGAGAAACGTCGGGAAAAGCGGCAAGTTGAACTCCGCGTACATCAGGGCGAAAGCCACGGCCCCCAGCATTCCGACGCGGATCAGGGTCCTGGCGCCCCAGGCCCGCTGGCCGACCCGGTTTTCTCCTACCTTAAGCAAGAGCGATTCCTCCCTAGTCTGGTTTCTCGACGGCAGGCATCAGCCCCCGGAACGAAAAAAGCGCCCCGAAAACGAAACTCTTCGGAGCGCGACAGAAATCGGCCACTGAAAGCAGGCCTTCCTTCTCCCATCCAGACTTTACTGTCGGCTCCGGAATCACACCGGATCGGCCGCGCTAGCGCGGTTCGCGGGCTCATCCGTCCAGGGTTGACCTGGAGGCATCACCGCCGGTCGGGAATTGAGTCGTCTAAGCCGACCCTCACCCGGCCCCGAAGGAAGCTGACATCCGTTATGGAGTTGTTCTACCAGCCCTGATTGTACCCGCTTACCGGCCCCGCTTCAAGTGTCGGCGCGGAATCGCTTTTCGGCGGCGTATCGCCTCGCGACGCCCGGGCCTCTCAGCCCATCACTCCAGGCGTCTCGCCGGGGGGCGACGAGGTCCGGACAACATCCGGCCGGCCGCATTTCGGGCAATGCTTGGGCGGTACGGCCTTGGGCACGGTCTCGGGCCACTGGTTTCCGCAGGTGCGGCACAGGAGCACGGTTATTCCTCCCTAGGAAGAGATCAAATCCTAGGATGCCCCGCCCGCGGTCCCGTCACCGCGTCTCCGGACGGTCGCCGTACCTCCGGATGAGTTGCCGTTCCACCACGCCGGGCAGGACCCGGCCCAGGAGAAGGCCGAGGCTCTCGCCACGCGAAAGGATGCGAACTTCCCGGCGCCCCGCTTCGGCCGCCAGGAGAATGCGCTCAGCGACCTCCTCCGGGGACAGCCGGGAGGCGCTCTTGCGCTCGGGGTAGGGTTCGCCCTTGGCCTTGGTCTTGAAACCTGTCTCAACCGAACCGGGGAAAACGGTAAGGACAGCCACCCCGGTCCCGGCCAACTCCATCCTGAGTGAGTCCGAAAGAGCGGCCAGGGCCGCCTTGGTGGCCCCATAGCCGCCCAGGTAGGGGACAGGCTGGCGGGCGCCGATGGAAGAGACATTCACGATCAGGCCCCGACCCTGGCCCACCAGGTGGGGCACGGCCGCCTGGATGAAGTTGACCGCCCCGACCACGTTGACCCGGAAGACGTCCTCCAAATCAACGGGCGCCAGCCGGGCGACAGGCGCCCGGAGGCCGACTCCGGCGTTGTTGACCAGAACGTCCAGGCCTGAGAAGGTCTCCAGGGCCCGGTCAACCGCCCGCCGGGCGACGTCCGGGTCGGTCACGTCTCCGGCCACGGCGACCGCGACGGGCCCCGAGGCGTGCTCGACCTTCCCGGCGAGTTCCTCGAGCTCTCCGGCCAGACTTTCGATCTGGCTTCCCGACCGGGCCACCAGGACGAGGCGGCATCTTTCCGCCGCCAGGCGTCGGGCCAGGGCTCGTCCGATACCCTGGGAGGCGCCGGTGATGAGAACCACCTTGCCCGCCAGCCGCTGGCCTACCTTGCCCTTCTTACCCACCCCTACCAACTCCCGCTCCGATGGGGCCCAGTTCCGCCAGGGGTCGAGGTGTTCCTGCCGCCCCGTCGGCCACCATGGGTCGTGGCCGGGCCAGCCTCTTCAGGAAAGAAGCATCTTGGCTACGATGTAGCCGGAGAAACCGCCGACACCTGAGCCCGGGTGGGTGGAGGCCCCGGTTAGGTAGAGACGGCCGATGGGAGTGGCGTAGCGGGAGCAGTTCGGGACGGGGCGAAACACGAAAGACTGATCAAGATGGCTACTGCCGGCGGAAGCGTCGCCGGCCACGAGGTTGGGGTTCATCTCTTGGATGTCTTCCGGCGACATCACGCGCCGGGCGAGAACACTTTGCTTGAGCCCGGGCGCGTAGCCGTCGATGGTGTCCACGACGCGATCGGCGTAGCGTTCCTTGAGGTGTTCCCAGGAGCGAGCCGTCAACTTTCCGGCCGCGTCGCCGCTCACCTCGTAGGGGGCCGCGAAGACGATCACCCAGAGGATGGCCTTGCCCCTCGGGGCCCGGCTGGGGTCGGCTACCCCCGGCTGTCCGACGATGATCAGGGGCTCGGTGGGCAAGAGACCCTCGGCGGCCTGGGTGTAGGCCCGGGCCATGCCGTTCATGGCGCAGGAGAGGTGGACAATCCCGGCCTGGCCTACAGGCTGCCCGGCCTTCCACTCCGGCGGGCGGTCCAGGGCCAGGTCGATCTTGAACACGGACACGCCGTAGCGATATCTCCGCACCTGGTCGAGCAAGATCGTGGGCAGGTGTTTCTCATCCACTAGATCACCGAACAGGGAAGTCGGAGCGACCCCGGCAATGATGGCCCGGTGAGCCTCAACGCGAGTCCCGTCGGCGAGTTCCACGCCCTTGGCCACGTTGTTGTCGACGATGACCCGGGTGACCCGGGCCCCGGTGTGGATCTCGCCACCCAGCGAGCGCACCAGGCCGGCCAGGGCCAGAGTGAGCTGCCCACTGCCTCCCTCCGGCACGGCCAGGCCAGACTCGCGATCCTGCGAGGCACCCATGGTGATCCAACTGAGGAAGCCTCCACCGGCCGTGTCCGGTCCGTGGCCACTGTGCCCGGCCCAGGTGGCAAACCAGCTCTGGACCTTACTGCTTCGGAAGAAGCGGGAGGCGAAGGCCCGCGCCGACATAACGGCCATTCGGGCCAACTCCAGGCTGCGTTCGGGGCCGAGCTTCATCCGGGCGCCGCCCAGAGCGGTCATGGCCGCGACGGAGGGGAGCGGAGAACTGAAGAGAGTCACAATGTCGGGCGCCAGCTTCTTGTAAAGGTCAAACAGCATTTTCCAGGCGGCGGCATCATCGGCGCACTCTCGGCCGAGGCTGTCCAGGGTGGCCTCAAGGTCACGATGCAGGCACAAGGTCGAGCCGTCCGGGAAGACGCAGGCCATGGGCGTGGGGAAGAACCGGTAGCGAAGGCCGTGCTTCTCGAGTTCGCCCCGCATCTGGTGGTAGAAAGGCGAGATGAGGAAGAAGATGTGGGCGGCCGAAGCCACGTCGTGCTTAAAGCCCGGCAGGGTCCACTCCTCGGTCCTGACCGCCCCGCCGATAGTCTCGTCCCGCTCGAATAGGCCGACCTTCCAGCCGGCCTTGGCCAGAAGAGTAGCGGCGACCAGGCAGTTGTGCCCCGAGCCGATAAGGATGGCGTCGTACATCCGAGAGAGCACCTCACCCCTTGTTCTGTGGCCTATTCTGTCCCGGACCCGCCCGCCGACGCTTCCTGAGTCTCAAGAACCTCGGTTATAATAGAAAGACTGCTTTCCACCGGAGAGTGACGACATGGCCTATCGGGCAAGCCGCGTTGGGCGTCGGATCGAGCCCAGATCGTATAGCTGGTCGGCAATCCTTGTCGGGATTGTTCTCCTTCTCGTCGGGCTGGCCATCATCGCCTACTGGGTGATCTTCGTTATGAGAGGGAACATGCCCGAGGGCCTCTGGACCGTGGTGGGCAATCAGTACATCGTCTATCACCAGGCGGCCGAACTCGGCATGGCTCTCCTGGCCATCGCGGGCGGTTTCGGTCTTCTCATCGGGCGGGGCTGGGGCATGGCCACCTCTCTAGCGGCTCTGGGCGCCCTCCTCTACACCAGTGTCAACAGCTTGGGGAATAGCATCCGGAACGAGCCGTCGCTCACTCCCATCTTCCTGGCCGTTCTCGGCGTCACGCTGGTCTGCTTCATCGCCCTTCACTTCAGCCGGAGGTACTGACAGGCCGGCCGCGGGCCGGAACAGGAGCGTCCAAGACCATGGTCTCCTTCAGACTCTTCCTACACGAGGACATTCCCCAGGTCATCGAACTCTGGCGAGCGACCCCGGGCGTTGGCCTTTCCAGCGCCGACACACCGCCCGAGTTGGCGAAATTCCTCGATCGGAACCCCGGAACGTCCTTCGTGGCCCGGCAAGACAAACAGATCGTCGGGGTCATCATGGGGGGGTGGGATGGACGGCGAGGCTACATCCATCATCTGGCCGTCCGCGACGACTGCCGTAGACAGGGACTCGGCCAGGCTCTGCTGGACAACCTCCTGGGCGAATTCCGTCGGATGGGCGTCCTAAAGGTTCACATGTTCGTCTTCGTGGATAATACGCCGGCCATCGACTTCTACCGCCGTCGCGGCTGGACCTGGCGCGAGGATATTGGAATGATGTCCCTCAACCTCTAATCCGCCTCGGGCGCCGGTTCCAACTCGGCCGCCCGTTCCGCCGCCAGGGGCGGGTCCGGGGTCTTACCGGCTATCGGGCTTCCAGCCAGGGCCCGACTCTCTGTGGTCCGGTGGGGAGAAACCGTGGAGGAATCGTCCCCATCCCCACCGAAGCCGCCATCCTCTTGGCCCGTGAGCCTGGACCACCCGGCGCGGAGAGATCGTGACCGCCGCTTGGGGCGGGCACGTATCGGAGGTGGGGCATGCCCGGACAACCGGTGATCAGCGACATCCCCGGACTTTGGATCGGTCACGCTTCGGATTCCGAGGCTCTGACGGGCTGCACGGTGGTCCTGACCCCGGATGGGGCGGTGGGCGGCGTGGACGTGCGCGGTTCGGCCCCCGGGACCCGCGAGACTGATCTCCTCGATCCCATCAACCTGGTTGATCGGGTGCACGCTATCCTGTTGGCCGGCGGGAGCGCCTTCGGCCTTGACGCTGCCACGGGGGTAATGCGCTGGCTCGAAGAGCGCGGCCACGGCCTTGAGACCGGCATCGCACGGGTGCCCATCGTCCCCGCGGCGGTTCTCTTCGACCTCGGCCTGGGGCGGGCGGATCGCCGGCCCGACGCGGCCATGGGCTATGCGGCCTGCGAGAACGCGATGGCCGGCCGGGCGGCTGAAGGTAACGTCGGGGCGGGGGCCGGGGCCAGCGCGGGCAAGCTTCTCGGCCCGGCCATGGCCACCAAGACGGGTCTCGGGACGGCTTGTCTCGCCGGCCCGGGTGGGCTTCTGGTTGGGGCGGTCATTGCCGTCAACGCCTTCGGCGATGTGCGCGATCCGTCGAGTGGCGCTATCCTGGCCGGAACCCGAAATCCGGCCGGGGGCTTCCTGGACACGACGGCGGTTCTCACCGGTCAGCCGCCGGGCTTCTCTTCCGACCCCGGCGGATCAGCCGGTCAAAGCGCCGGTCAGAACACGACCATCGGGGTGGTGGTTACCAACGCCGCCTTCGGCAAGACCGGCGCCCGGAAGGTGGCCCAGATGGCCCACGACGGCCTGGCCCTGACCATCAGCCCGGTTCACACCATGTACGACGGCGACACCTTGTTCGCTATCTCCTGCGGCCCCGACGAGAGCAAGGTCCAGGCCGACCTGTCGGCCGTGGGAACCTTGGCCGCCAGAGCCGTGGCCGGGGCCGTGATCCGAGCGGCTCTCGCCGCAGTGGCCGCCGGCGGACTACCGGCCGGGGTCGATGTGGCGGATCAAGGGAACCCAAAGGGAGGCAACCGACGTGTCCAACCTCGGCAAGACTGATGGGGCGGCGATCGCCGCTCGGGCTCTAGAACACATCCGCCACCTTTCCGTGACCATCGGCCCGCGTGGCTCGACCACGGAAGGCGAGAGGCGAGGGGCCGAGTACGTGGCCGGCGTGATGGGTAAGTGGACCAAGAATGTGGAAACCCAACCCTTCCGCTGCTACAGCACCTACAGCTACCCCTGGGCCCTCATCGCCGTCCTGATGGCGGCCAGCGGTCTGGCCCTCTGGGTCTCGCCTCCGGCGGCCCTGATCCTGGCTGGGCTTAATCTCCCGCTCTACTTCGCCGTGGCCTCGGGCCGGGCCGACGTGGGCTTTCTCTTCCCGAAGCGGCCGAGTCAGAACGTCTGGGGGCGAGTGCCGGCGCGAGGGGCCGGTCGCCGGGTCGTTCTCATGGCCCACGTCGACACAACCAGGGCCGCTCTGGTCTTTGCGCCCAAGGCTCTCAAGAACCTCCGGGCCAGCCACATCTTGAATATGGTCAGCGCCGTTGCCGTCTTTGTCCTGTCTCTGGCCGTCTTCGGCCTGGAGAATGTCCGGGCAACCTACCTTCTCCCGGGCCTTCGCATCGTGGCCTCGATCTTTGCCCTGATCTCGATCTACGCCCTCTTCACCCTCGCCCACCGTCAGTTGGTTATGCCCTACGTGGCCGGGGCCAACGACAACGCCTCCGGAGTTGGCCTGACCCTGGCCATCGGGGAGCACTACGCGGCCAATCCGTTGCCAAACACCGAAATCTGGTGCGTGGTAACGGGCGCGGAAGAGAGCGGCTACCCGGCGGGGGCGAGGAAGTTCGTCGACGCCCACCTGCCCGAGCTTCGCGAGTCGGAGGTCTTGGTCCTCGACAACGTCGGGTCCGGGGATCTCCGGCATCTCACCAAGGAGGGGATCACCCTGCCCCTCCGGATGGACAAGGGTCTCCTAGAACTGGCTCGCCGCCTGGGGTCCGGCCATCCCGAGTGGTCTGTCCGCGACTCGGTCTGCAACCTGGGCTACACCGACGCCACCCCGGTTATCGCCGCCGGCTGCCGGGCCATCGTCCTCTGGGCCGAGGGCGCCGATGGCTTCCTCCAGAACTACCACTGGCCCACGGACACCTTCGAGAACGTCGACCCCGAGACCGTAGGTCGGGCCGCGACCTTCATCACCGAGATGATCGAGGCCATCGACCAGGGGAAGGATCGGGGGTAGGGGTCACGCCGATCCGCATAAGACCCCCTGATAAGTCGACGATTCGTCTGAAGTCACTGATGTAGCGGGGATTGCCGCAGGTCTGTCGGGTGAGCCAACAGCATGTCATGCGGACAGGAAAGCGAAGTTCGGCAGTTTATGCGGATCATATTGAAGCACTAGTTAGATGGACGAGGACTGCGTGGGCCCTGGACCATGACCCGGCAGACACCTTGACTCTCACTGCGGAAGCACGTCATCCGGTTCGAGGAGGCTCAGACCGCCTTCTTCGATGATGGGGCTATCGTCTTTGACGACCCGGACCACTCGGACGACGAAGAACGGTTCCTCCTCCTTGGATTGAGCAGTTCGCTCAGGGTTCTGGTTGTCGTCCACTGCCTTCGAGACCGGGGTGACACAATTCGGATCATCTCGGCCAGGAAGGCGACCGGAATCGAGCGCGAAGCCTACGCGAGAGGTGCGCCATGAGAGACGAGTATGACTTCTCCAATATGGTCGGCAGGAAGAACCCTTACGCCAAGAAGCTCAAGAAACAGGTGACTATCCGCCTCGGCGAGGACGTGATAGCCTACTTCAAATCTCTCGGGGAGGAGATGGGGATTCCGTACCAGAGCCTTATCAACCTGTACCTCCGCGACTGCGTCGCCCACCACCGAAAGCTTTCGATGGACTGGAAGTAGGCGCTTCCCGCCGACAGGCAGGGCCGTCGAACCCGCAGTTCCAGCGGACGCGTGGCGGCTGGGCAGACCTTAGTCGGCCCCTGCCGGCGCCGCTGAGCCGCTAGAAGTCTGGCCGTGCTGTTGTCAGGCATCCATTGCCCGGCATGTCCGGTATAGTAACGAGGACAAGCCTGAAAGGGGGCGTGGATTGAATGCACAGGGCCCCGAAGGCTATCCGCCGATCGCACGCGGTTCCGCCCCGCCTCCAAGCTCTGGTCCTCCTGCTCGAGAAGAGTGACGGAGCTCGGGAGAGGCGACACTGCTCCGAGGTCGCCGCGGAACTCTCCCTCCGGCACGACACGGCCATTTCCCTGGCGCCGATAGGGATTGAGGAGGCTGCTCCTCAGATGCCCCCGTCTGGTTTGCCAACTGCGGCGGGTACCGGTAGACCCTATCGGCGGCGCCCCTTCCTGAAGCCCAGCCCAAACAAGTACCCCATGGCCAGGACAAAGAGCGCTGTTATGCCCAGCACCGTAATCGCGCCGAAGATCAATGAGACACCCGAGAGGTCCATGTGGGCTTCTCCTTTCTCCTATGCTTGATGAGGAGAAAAGCTACCGCGCAGACCCCGGACATGACCCCGCCGGCAAGGAGCAGCCAAGGCCGGGCCCGTATCCCTAGCCCCCCGCCGCGTCCGCCGGCGACTCCAGATAGGGCAGGCCCTGATCGGTGTACCGAACCACGGCCTGCTTGACCGTCCAGACGCCCGCCTCGTCGACGTCGAGCCAGTCGCTCTCGAAGTTCCGCGTGTCCTTCCAGTCGATCCACACCTGCCAACCACCGAAGAGGAGGATCGATCCGGTCTCGTCGTGGAGGTGGCAGTCGGACCGGGAGATGAACTCGGCCGCGGGATCGTCCGGGTTACGCTTATCGTACTCGAGCGTTAGCCCTACTGTCTTGCCGTCGTACTTCTCGGGCTGTCCGGCGAGGTCAGCTACCTTCACCTTGGGAACCTCCCTCCTTGCCTGCACGTACCCGTAGGTCAGCCAGGCCATCGCCACCACCATGACGGCGATAGCAATGAGAACCAGTGGTCGGCCGCCTACCCTTCCAGTCTGACGGACCATAAACGTCGCCTCCCCGGCGCATCCTGTCTCCCCGGACCATCCTGTCCCCCTGGCCCTGGCTCAGGCTACCATACGCCCCTGAGATGCGTGACCAGTAGGACTCCCGCGTCTACGACCACGGATGCCTTGGTTCCGAGCATTTCGTTGCTGACTCCCAGAGTCTCTCCCCATCGGAGGGTCGCCCCGGCGAGCGGATAGCCCAGGCCGGCGGTTGTGACACCCCTGACAATAGGGGAGAGAGGGAGGAGGGATACCGCGTCTCCGGGCCGGCCGGCGATCACGACAGGTCTTGGACCAGGCGCCCCCGGCCCTCCCGCCGGTCCACGGGCGATCCAAGCTTCTTGCCGGGCGCCCTTGAAGCGCACGACCACCCGGGTCTCAAGCCCGGCCACGAGGGTGACTAACCCCAGACTATGATCGAACCGGTCGCCGAAGGCCCCGCAGACGATTACTTCGTCCGGGGCCATGTCTAGGGCCTGCTCCAGGGCGATGTGGGAGTCGGTCTTGTCCTTGCGGGCGGGGAAGGTCATTACCCGGGCGGTGGCCCTCGCTCGCTCCAGGGTCGCCTTGTCTATGGAATCAAAATCACCGACGACGAGGTCGGGCCGCAGCCCGAGATCTAGAGCGACCTCGGCGCCGCCGTCGGCCGCGATCAGGGTATCTCCGGGACGGACGAGTTCCCTTATGTAAGCGGGATTCTCCTGGCGGGCGGCGGACGTCACGATGATGACGCGCTTTCCGAGCCGCTCCTGATCGGTCCCGCCCGTTCCTTCACCGGCCATGGATCGCGCCCCCGGCTCACCGTGCCTTCCGGCCAATTGTACACAATTGGCAGACGTCCGAATAGGATTGTGTGTTCCTCGGACCGGCGGCCAAGCTACTGGCCCGGGTCCCATCCGGAAGGAGGGAACTACCCCTTTGGGCATCGTGCAGGAATTGGCCAAGGGCATTAAGGCCAGGGAGGAGCCCCTGGTCAACGAGTACGAGGGCTTGGCCTCGGCCGCCGTGTCGGTCACCGAGAAGAAGCTGGCCGCGATGGTCCTGGGTTATCAAAGATTCCAGCTCAAGAGCCTGGATCTCTTCCAGACCGAGGTGCCCGACAGGTTCCTCGGTTTCGGCAGCATCTCCAGCGACGGCGTCCACGTGCGGCGCGGGCCGACGGCCAAAGACATCTCGCTCCTCACCGCCGAACGGGGCACCCCGGTCCTGGTCAAGGATGTCAAGGGTCTGTGGGTGGAGGTCCGCTTCGCGAGCGGCAAGGAGGGCTACGTCTTCAAGGACTACGTCCACATCGAAACGGCCGGCGGCTAAAGAAGGCCAGGCTGTCCGGAGGCCTGGCTAGAAGCCGCCGCACTCGGCCAGGATGTACTCGACGTGGTTTCTGTCGTCGGTGACCAGCTTCACATGCAGGGCCAGCGGAACATTGGGGTTAACGCAAAAGACCGAGGTGGCGCCCCGGGTCGTCCACTCGACGACCGCGCCGGTGATGCCACCGTAGGCTCGCTTGCCCGTTAGGGTGAAGCTCATGGCTTCTTGGCCCTCACCGATGGCCCAGCTCGCGCCGACGTCCCAGGAGAGCCCGACCAGGTCTAAAGTGACGGTCGGAGTGATCACCAGGCCCAGGAGCATGGCGCAGGCCAGGGGGTTGTCCCGCATGCCGCTCCGCCAGTCGACGTTACTGGGTGCGGAGACGAAGCTGCCGGAGACGGACACCCCCAGGTTTCCCGCGTAGTCGACTCTAATCCGACCGCCGCCCGCGTCGCTGAAGGCCAGATCGTACCAGCCTCTGGTGATCTGACCTTGGTCCATCAGGTTGACCGAGTACCGGAAGCGCTGACCGTTCTGGAACTCGACGACCCAGTCGTCCCACGGGCCGAGTTCCCGGCCCTCACTCGGATCGCGCCCCAGGGGGTCGGCCGGGGCCGGGCCGGCCACGCCCGCGCCGCCCGTCCCGCCGCTCCCGGCCGCCTCCGGAGGGTTGGCCGGAAGGCACCCCGAAAGGGACAGAGCCGGGGCGAGAACAAGGCCGAGAACCAAAGCCAAGCTGAGGATCACCGTGCCGCCGGGCCCTCGCTGAAGCATCGAACCCTCCGCCTCTCCCGGGCCGGTTCGGGCCACGGCCCACATCCCGCAAGCCCGCGTCTTACTTGGCCGGAACCCTCGGCCATTCCTGCCCGGCTTTCTCCCGGGAGGGCAGGATTGGCCAAGCCGCGCCCATCCGGCGCCGCGGGCACGCGAGGCGGGTAGGGTCGGGGCGGAGGGGGTGGCGCGTCGGCCATCGACACGGGCCGGAGAAGGGCGCCGATCATCATCAGGATAAGGGCCACGGCCAGACCGGCGGTCCTCAGCCTGGCCACCGTCTCCGGGTCTTCGTGGATCAGGGCCAGGAGCATGGTCACCAAGAAGTAGGTGGAGGCGACGGCGCCCCCGAATAGAAGAACGGTCCAGACAGCCACGGCGAGAGCCCTCCTGTCGCCGTAGGATGCCCGGGAGGTGTGTGGATCGTGAGGCGAACCTATCTCGTTCCGCTGATCGTGGTCCTGATCCTGGCCGCGGCGGTCGGCGCCTATGTCTTGCGGCCGCGCTCGCGCGCCCCCGAGTCCCTTGTGGGGCGGGACGCCCCGGCGATAACCCTCAAGGAACTGGCCACCGGCCAGACGGTGCGCCTGCCGGCCGATCTTTCCGGCCGGCCCTACTCCATTCAGTTCTTCTCCTACGGCTGAGGGCCGTGCCGGGAAGAGGTGCTGCAGTTGCAGCCCCACAGAAGTGAATTCGAAGCCAAGGGCTTCACCTGCTTTGTCATTAGCTTCGGGTCGGAAGAGGATCTCAACTTCCTTCGGGAAGCCGGCGTGGCCCGGGTCCTGATCGACCCGGACAGCCAGGCCTTCGAGGGCTACAACGTCACGGGAATTCCCAGAACCATAGTCGTCGACCGCCGGGGCACAGTCTACAAAGACCTCCTCGGCTGGGGTGGCCAGCCATCCGTGAACGAGTTCATCGCCATCGTCGACGACCTGACCGGTCGGTAGGAGGCGCAGTCAACATGGATTGGAGCTCCCCGGGGGCCGTCTACGGACAGTTGCGCCCGCTCGGCCTTGTCGTCGCCCTCGCCATCGCCGGCGTCGAGTACGCCGTCCTGGTATGGGCGGCCGGCCGGATGGGTCGCGGCAGGGTGACCGGGGTGGCCGGTGAGAACACGATCCGGGTTTCATTTGCCCGGCTGGCTTTGGGAAGCTCGGCGGTCTTTCTCATTGCCGCCACGCTGTTCCCGGCGGTCATCGTCCTGGTCCAGATTCCGCTTCAGACGGCCCTCGGGCGGTGGGTCATGGCCGGCGTGGCCACGGCCAACCAGGCCGTCCTGGCCTTACCGGTGATCCTGCTGTCCGGGTTCGTTCAGGAGCCCGCCAAGCTCCTGGTCGCCCTGGCCGGGATTCTGCCGGCCGGGCTAGGGTTGGCGGGACCGGCCGGGCTAGGGTTCGCGGCGCCGGCCGGCCGCGCACCCGCGGAACGGCTTCGGCGGAAGGCGGTCCGGAGAGCTATCCTCCTGGGCGCGGTGGCCGGCGCGGGTTTCGGCGCCTTCGAGGCCGCCTTCTTCCTGTCCCAGGTTTTCGCCACCGCCGGGGCCATGGCCCCGGGCCTGGATCGCCTCGGCGCCGCCGCGCCGGCCGTCATCGAGCGGGTATCGGCGGTCCTGTTTCACCTGTCCCTGACCGGTATCGCCGTCTACTTCTGGACCTTCGGTCCGGTCAAGGGGCTGGCTGCTCTGGGCGGGGTGAGTCTCATCCACGGTCTGGTGAACTACGTAGCCGTTCTCGCGGCGGGTCTGTCCGGATCGGTCGCGACAACCGAGGCCCTGGTAGCCGCCGCGGCCCTGACGGTCTTCGGCTGGTTTGTCTACCTGATCCGGCCCTCGGCCGCGACAGGCCCCAGACCTGGCAACGCAGGGACTCGGGTGACCCTGGCCGCGACCCTGATGGTCGTGGTCGCCGCCGGGTTCCTGGTCGCCGGCTGCCGTCCCAAGGCCCAGCCGCTCACCTTGGAGGCGCCCTGGGCGGCGGGCGAGTTTTCCCGCCTGGAGATTGTGAACACGGATACGGGGGCCAAGATCGCCGACTGGGAGTTCGGAGTCGAGGCCGAGGCTGGGGGCCAGGGTTGGGTTCTGGTCTCTCTTACGAGGGTCCCCCAGGGCACGGACCGGGCGGCCGTGCACGTCTCGACCGGCGATCTCACGCCATCTCTCGTCGAGTTTGAGTTCAAGGATGAGAAGGGGTTGATCGTGGCCACGGGGCGGGCCGTCTACTCCGACGGCAAGGTCCTCATCGCGAGCCGGTCTTCGGGTCAGGACCAGCCGGTGGCGACGGTCAAGCTACCCGGCCTACCATACTTCGATAACGAGGAGATCGTTTTTGCTCTTCGGGCCCTGCCCCTGGCCGAGGGTTGGCAGGCAACCCTGAACGACGTTGTCAGCCGGTCGGCGGGCAAGACGCAGGTGCGCGTAACCGTCTCCGGCAAGGAAACCGTCAGCGTGCCCCAGGGGACCTACGAGTGCTGGGTCGTGGCCATGCCGGCTCTGGCCCAGAAGGCCTGGATCGCGGTCGAGGCGCCGCATCAATTGGTTCAGTACGCGAACGAGGCGGCCAAGACCCTTTCCAAGCTTGTGGAGTACCGTCCGGGGCAGTAGCGGACGGCGAGGAACGTCCGGTTCTCCTAGGGCAGCATCACGTAACCCGCCGAGTCGACGAAGGCGCCCCAATCCCGCGACCAGGTATTCATGTTGGCCAGTATCTGGTCGTAATCCTCGCCCGTCTCGAGGATGGGCCGCCCGTAGTTGGTGAAGACAGGCAGGAACCTGGCCGCGGCCAGGCCCGCTCGATCCAGGGTTACCACTAGTATGCCGCTGTCTTGCGACTCGCGGTTCTTGTAGGTGAAGACGAAGTTCCCCAGGCTGTAGGCGATGAGCCCGCCCTTGTAGACTTCGAGGCCCTGTAGGACATGGGGGTGGTGTCCGATGATCAGGTCGGCCCCCGCGTCAATGAGGCCCCGGGCCAGTTGCCTTTGGTAGGCGTAGGGATACGACTCGTATTCGACGCCCCAGTGGAGGGAGACGACCACGCAGTCTACCTCGGGCCGGAGAGTCTTCAGCGCGGCCGCCAGCTTCTCGCCGTAGCGCGCGGACCACACCCCGGGTCGGGTGTCCGTCGCCAGCCAGGCCTCGGGGTAGAACTCGGTGGCGGCCAGGAACCCGACCTTGAAGCCCTTGGCCTCCAGGATAACGGGCCGAGCAGCCTCGTCAACGTTCAGGCCCGCGCCAACCCTGGCCACGCCGGCCTTGTCGAGGTTGGCCAGAGTGTCCTCAAAGGCCTCCTGGCCGTAGTCCAGGACGTGGTTATTGGCCAGGGAGACAAGGTCGACGCCGGCGTTCCGGAGACCGGTGAGGGCCTCAGGTTCGGCCCGAAAGGTCCACTTCTTGTCCTGGGGGCTACCCCGGACGGAAACGGAGCACTCAAGATTGACCATGGCCAGGTCGGCGCCGCCCAGAGTGGGGGTCACGCCGCCCCAGGGGTAGTCGGTCCCTCTCTCGCGGATGAGATCGCCGATGCGAAAGCCGAGGAGGGTATCCCCGGCGAAGGCCAGGGTGATGTCCTCGATACCGCTCCCCGGACTGCCGCCGCCACCCGAGCCTCCGGCTGAGCCGGCCCCGGCCGGTTCGAGGAGGATAGCCCGACGGCTCTCATCCCAAGTCAAGACGAGCCCCAGGTTCTCGGTCACGAAGCGAAGGGGGGCCATCACCCGCGAACGCCACAGAAACGGCGCCGCCGGAAGCGGTACGCTCCTGCCGTCGACCTCGGCCGAGACCTCGCCCAGGTAGAGGTTTATCGTCCTGTCGGTCGTCCGGACGCTCAGGGTTCTCTTACCGTCCCAGACGACGGTCGCCCCCACCCGCTCAAGGAGGGCCCGGGCGGGAACCATGGCGCAGCCACCGACGATGATGGCGGACACGGGCAAGACTACTCTCTCGCCGCCGAAGTAGACCCGGGTCACCGAGACCGGGCCGGGCATCTCGGCGGGGAGTCCGGGCGGGCCGGCTTCCGAAGCCGCCCACGCCGGGGACACGGGACAGACCAAGGCCAGGACGGTCAGGAGCAGAGCCAGAATGGTGGCCGTGAACGGCCCGGTGGCGCTCGGTAATCCCGACCGGCGCTCCGGATATCGACGACTGGGCAGAGAGAACCACTCCTCGGAAGGACCGACTCTTCGGCCGCGATCCAGCCAGAGCGGTTCGGCGGGGCGGAGGGGTTTCCTCTTGAGGAAGACCACCCCTGGCCTGGGCGGAGGGGTCCAATTGCGGACTAGTCCCTCGAATTGTTGTGCATTTCGGTAGCCAAAAGGAACAAACGGTCGGTTGGTGAAACAGCAGAATTATCCGGCAGCTACTCGCATCTTCTTCCGCTGGTATGATAGCGACCCAGAGAGCGCGCCGCGAGGAGGTGAACCGCAAGGCGAGGGTTCGTTCGCTTGAGGCAAGGCAAGGGAGGGAAGTCAGTGCCTAGAGAGATCCGCAAGGTCGCCGTCCTCGGGGCCGGGGTCATGGGGGCGGGCATCGCCGCCCACCTGGCCAACGTCGGCATCCCCTGCTACCTTCTGGACATTGTGCCCAAGGAACCGAACGAGGACGAGAAGAGAAGAGGCCTAACCCTCGAGTCGCCCCCGGTCCGAAACCGCCTGGCCGCCCAGGGTCTGGAGAATGCTCTGAAGGCCAGACCGGCGGCCTTTCATGTTCCGGAGAACGCCACCTACGTCACGGTCGGGAACTTCGAGGACAACCTCTCCTGGGTCGGCGAGGTTGACTGGATCATCGAGGTCGTCATTGAGAGGCTGGACATAAAGCAGAGCCTCTTCGAGAGAGTCGAAAAGCATTGGAAGCCGGGCGTCATTGTGACTTCGAACACCTCCGGCATCTCTATCAACAAGATGGTGGAAGGCCGGTCGCCTGAGTTCCGCCGGCACTTCCTGGGCACCCACTTCTTCAACCCACCCCGCTACATGAAGCTCCTGGAGATCATCCCGGGCCAGGACACCGATCCGGCCGTTCTGGGCTACATGGTCAAGTTTGGCCAGGATGTCCTCGGCAAAGGCATCGTGCTGGCTAAGGACACGCCGAACTTCATCGGCAACCGCATCGGCACCTACGGAATGCTTGAGGTCCTGCGGGTGGCCAAGGAGAAGGGTTACACTGTCGACGAGATCGACGCCATCACCGGAAAGGCCATGGGCCGCCCGAAGAGCGCGACCTTCCGCACCGGCGACATCGTCGGCCTGGACACCCTCTATCACGTGGCCCGCAATTGCCGCGAGGGCATGACCACGCCCGCGGCCAAAGCCGACTTCGACATGCCGCCCATCCTCGAGGAAATGGTCAAGCGCAACTGGCTCGGCGATAAGACCGGCGGGGGCTTCTTCAAGAAGGTCAAGGGTCCCGACGGAGCGAGTCAGATCCTGACCCTGAACCTCGAGACGATGGACTACGCCCCGCAGCAGAAACCCGACCTTCCCTCGCTCAAGGTGGCCAAGAAGACCCCGGACCTCGGGGTCAGGATGAAGATGCTCGTCTCGGCCGACGATCGCGCCGGCCGGTTCGCCTGGGAACTCACCAAGAAAGGGCTGCTCTACGCGGCCGCCGTGGCCCAGGAGATCGCCGACGACATCGTCAACATCGACAAGGCCATGAAGTGGGGCTTCAACTGGGAGATGGGTCCCTTCGAGTCCTGGGACGCCATCGGCCTCCCCGAGACGGTGGCCCGGATGAAGGCCGAAGGGGCCGCCATTCCGAAGTGGGTCGAGGATCTCCTGGCTTCGGGCAAGACGTCCTTCTATGCCGAGGACAAGGGCCGGCGAACCTACTACGACTGGAAGACCAAGAAGTACGTTCCCATCGCGGTCGATCCGCGCCTGTACGTCCTGGCCGACCTCAAGAAGTCGAAGGACATCATCACGGGCAACCTCGACGCGAGCTTGGTCGACCTCGGCGACGGCGTGGCCTGCCTGGAGTTTCACTCCCTGAACCAGGCCATCGGACCCGAGCTCATCGAGATGATGCTCCGGGCCGTTGAGGAGATCTCCAAACCCGGTTGGGTCGGTCTCGTGGTCGGCAATCAGGCCCCCAACTACTGCGTCGGCGCCAACCTTCTCATGGTTGTCATGTACGCGAACGAGGGCAAGTTCGACGATATCGCCATGGCCTCCAAGGGTCTACAGGACGCCTGCATGGCCATGAAGTACTGCCCCAGACCGGTTGTCACCGCGCCCCACTCCCTGGCCCTGGGCGGCGGGGCTGAGATCGTCATGCACGGCCACCGGGTGGTGGCCGGCGCCGAGACCTACTTGGGTTGCGTGGAGTTCGCGGTCGGCCTCCTGCCGGCCGGCGGCGGCTGCAAGGAGATTCTCCTCCGGGCCACGGAGAACATTCCGGCCAGCGGACCGCTTCCTTTCGACCCCATGGCGGCCGTGGCCCGCGCCTTCGAGACCATCTCGATGGCCAAGGTTTCCACGAGCGGCCCGGAGGCCAAGAAACTCGGCTACCTGCGCGGCGCCGACCGGATATCCATGAACCGCGATCTTCACCTCCACGACGCCAAACAGGAGGTCCTGGCCATGGCGGCGGCCGGGTTCCGCACGCCGAAGCCGGCCAAGATCAGGGTCGTCGGCGAGGGTGGCCGGGCTACTCTCCAGGCTTTCACCTACGGCATGTGGAAGGGTGGCTACATCTCCGCCCACGACCGGCTCATCGCCGACAAGATCGCCTACGTCCTTACGGGCGGTCCGGCGCCGGCCGGGGCCGAGGTTTCGGAGCAATTCCTCCTGGACCTCGAGCGCGAGGCTTTCATCGAGCTCTGCCGCGAGGAGAAGTCACGGGAGCGGATGCAGCACATGCTGCTGAATAGTAAGCCCCTACGGAACTAGAGGAGGTGTGACCATGCGTGAAGCTGTGATCGTCTCCGGGGTCCGGACCGCCGCGGGCAAGGCCCCGCGCGGAACCCTCCGGCAGACCCGTCCCGAAGACATGGTAGCCGTTGTCATCAAGGAAGCCGTGGCCAGGGCCAAGGGTCTTGACCCAAAGGAAATTGAGGATGTCGTCATCGGTTGCGCCTTTCCAGAGGCCGAACAGGGCATGAACGTCGCCAGGGTCGCCCTCCTCCGGGCCGGCCTGCCCGTGACCGCCTCCGGCCAGACCGTCAACCGCTTCTGCTCCTCCGGTCTTCAGGCCGTCGCCATCGCCGCTCAGACCATCATGTGCGGTTGGGGCGACGTGATTGTCGCCGGGGGCGTGGAGAGCATGAGCTTGGTACCCATGGGCGGCAACAAGATGGCCCCCAATCCCTACCTCGTCGAGAACCTGCCAGAGGTCTACCTGGGTATGGGCCTCACCGCTGAGGAGGTTGCCGGCCAGTACTCCGTCAGCCGCGAGGACCAGGACCGGTTTGCCGTCGCCAGCCACCAGAAGGCAGTGGCGGCCATCAAGGACGGCAAGTTCCAGGGCGAGATCGCGCCCCTCAACGTGGTCCTCAGGGAAATGGGTCGCGACGGCAAGGTGGCCAAGAAGGCTATCCTCTTTGACACCGACGAAGGCGTTCGGGCCGACACCAGCCTGGAGGCTCTGGCCAAGTTAAAGCCGGCCTTCCGGCAGGGTGGGTCAGTCACGGCCGGCAACTCCTCGCAGACCAGCGACGCGGCGGCGGCCGTGGTTGTGATGGAGGCCAAGAAGGCCGCCAAACTTGGCCTCACCCCGCTGGCCGTGTTCAGGTCTTTCGCCGTCGGCGGGGTGGCCCCCGAGGTCATGGGTATCGGCCCTGTTGAGGCCGTTCCCAAGGCTCTGAAGTACGCCGGGCTCAAGCTCGGGGACATCGACCTCTTCGAACTCAACGAGGCCTTCGCCGCCCAATCGGTGGCCGTGATCAAGACCTTGGGCCTCGACCCGGATAAGGTCAACGTGAACGGCGGGGCCATCGCCCTGGGTCACCCGCTCGGGTGCACCGGGGCCAAGCTCACCGTGACCCTGCTCAACGAGATGGCCCGCCGCAAGTCCCGCTATGGTGTCGTCACAATGTGCATCGGCGGCGGCATGGGCGCGGCGGGAGTGTTCGAGAGGGCGGGGTAGGGAGAGAACCAAGACCCCGATGATTTAGGTGAGCTAGGGCGGCGGGAACGCATCCGCCGCCCTAGTCTTGCCGCGGGGTCGCTTCTTCCGGGCGACGGGCCTAGACACCAGACGCGCGCCTTTATGACGGCGGGTCAGAAGGAGTCAGCCGTCTCTTGGTGGAAATGAACGGTCCCGCTGTCACTGGATCCCCTGAACCAGGAGCCACGAGGGCTCCATTTCTGGAGGCGTCTTGCTATGACGGAAGAGAAAGGATCCGTCCAGAGAGCCGAATCCGAGGCCAACCGCGTCGAGCACGAGTCGATGATGGCCCGGATGGCGGCCGGGTTCGAGGCCAACCGCGTCGAGCACGAGTCGATGATGGCCCGGCTCGACGGTCTCGACCGGGCGATGGTCAAGCTCGGCGTGGAGTTCGAGCAGCACAGGCGCGATACGAGAGTGTTGGCCGACGGCATCCTTGGACTGGTTCGAGATCCGCTGTCAGTGACGGCCTCACTCGCCGGCGCCGGCTGAGCCGGTCCGCCGGCAGGCCCACTCGTTCGTCTGGACCAACTCAAACCCCAGCCGGTAGTACAGGCCCCGGGCGGGCTCGTTGCCCACGACCACGGAGGTCCGGGGATGGGGGTAACCCCTGTTGAGGAGAAGGTCCAAGCAGAACAGGGTCAGGATTCTGCCGTAGCCCTGACCCTGGTGGCCGGGCGCCACGCCGATGTCGTCGATGGAATCGCCCTCCACCGCCGCCTCGCCGACCAAGGTTCCCTCTCCGAATGCCAGGAAGATGTCGTCCCTATGGGCCACGAAGTAGTCTCGGCGCTCGGGCGTGCTGTTCATCTCGCGGACGTTGTGCGGCCGGAAGTCGTGGGATCGGCGCATGGGTTCGAAGGTGTCGCCGACGAGGCGGACATAGGCCTCGAAGTGACGGTCGTCGTAGGGCCGGATGTCCAGGGACAACCCGATACCCGGGACTTCCAGAGGGGCGCCCTCGGAGGGACCGAGGGTCATGACCGGCCCGGCGAGGTCGGGCCGCCGCCCGCCGCGGTAGATGAGTTCGTCCAGGTCGTACCAGACCTCAAACTCTCGTCCGGCGTAGAAGGCGCGCGCGTCAGACACGTCCTCGCGCCGAAGGCCGGCGCCTGAGGCGTCACGCGCGCCCGCGCCACCGATCCCGCCAGCGGCGCCACCACCGCCCCCGGCGTCGGTCCGGTACTTGGCCGTGATTCTTCCGGACCCGGTGAGCCGCTCCATCCCGGCCTCGAACAGACGGCGCCCCACGCCTCGCCGGCGATGAGCGGGATCCACATAAAGGCGGATATCCCGCTCTCCGGGCTTTTCCTCGCGGGTTCCGACGAAACCCCGCAGCCGGCCACGAGCCTCGTCGACCATAACGGAGTAGGCCTCCAGAGCCCGACGGAAGCTCGCGATGGGCGTATTGTCTCCGGCCTGGAACATGCGGACGAGTCCCTCAAGGTCCTCCGGGAGAAAGTCACGGATCAAGTGGGGCCTCACCTCGGCTCGGTCCGGCTTGAGCCTGACTCGGTCTGGCTTGAAGTTTGACCCACGCGGGGCGGCCGGCATACTCTCCGTGCCGCGGGCGTCGGCTTCGGGTAGTCTTAGCGGTAGCTTCCGGTAGTCCTAGGAGTAGGTTCTCCCGATTGGTCCTGCAGGACGACCCGGTCTCCGGCCGAAACTGTCGGCGGTAACCTCAGGCCGTGAGGGCAGTAGGGCCGTGAGGGTGGCGAGGCCGTGAGGGCCGTTTACCATGGTGGGGGTGGAAGTTGTGGGCTTTGATCTTCCTTGGCTCAACGCTCTGCTCTGGCTCGTCGTCGGCTACCTTCTGGGTTCGTTTCCATCCGGTTTCCTGGCTTCCCGCCTCTTTGGCGGCCGGGACATCCGGCAGGTGGGTTCGGGCAGCGTCGGCGGGATGAATGCTCTCCGCAACGTGGGACCTGTGGCGGGGATCCTGACCGGGCTTTTCGACGTCGGCAAGGGGGCCCTCGCCGTGTGGCTGGCCTGGCGTCTGGGAAGTGGTTCCTGGGCCCCTCTCGCGGCCATGGTCGGGGCCGTGGCCGGGCATAATTGGATGCTCTACCTCGGTTTCAGGGGAGGCAAGGGGCTCGGCACGACCCTCGGTTCGCTGCTCGTCCTCGACCCGATCCTGGCCCTTGTCTTTCTGGGCCTCATCGGCCTGGGCTCTCTGGTCACGCGGGACACCAATGTGGGCGCGGGTCTGGCCGCCCTGGTCCAGCCCATCGCCTTGGGCCTGGCCGGCGGCTGGGACCCGGCCTGGATCGTCGCGGGGATTGGGCTGGCCGTGGTCATCGCCGCGAAGCACCGGCCGGATTTCGCGGCCTACCGGGCCGGCCGGCGGCGAATGGTGTAGGCGGAGGCGTGACTGAGTCCCCCATGTTGCCGGCCAGGGCCTTGGTCGTCCTTGCCCGGAGGGGCAAGCTCTGGTAGGCTGGCTTGGAAGCTGAGGTTCTAAGGAGGGTCCACCCACGGTTTCGGGAGTCGCTCATGTCATCCTGGCCCCGGGTCGGGAGAAAAGGGTCCGCGGCGGTCACCCCTGGGTCTTCGCCACCGAAGTCGCCGGCATTCGCGGCCACTACGAACCAGGGGACCATGTGGACGTTGTCACCAGTCGCGGCGGGTTCGTCGGACGCGGCTACGTCAACCCGGCCTCGCAGATCATCGTCCGCCTCCTGAGCCGCCGCCAGGACGAGATCATCGACGAGGATTTCTACCGCGGACGGGTGCGCGAGGCCGTGGCCTACCGCCGGATGCTTCTTGCCCTCCCGCGCTGTCCGCGCGACGGGCCGGCTGTCTCTTTAGGCGAGGCAACCACCGAACTCCCCGCCGACATCGGCCAACGGGCCTTTCGCCTCATTTTCGCCGAAGCCGACTACCTTCCGGCATTCATTGTCGACTACTTTGCCGGCCATCTTGTCTTTCAGGCTCTGGCCCTCGGCGTGGACGTCATCAAGGATGTGCTGGTTCGCCTGGTCCGGGAGGAGGCCGTAGCGGCCGGCTTCCCCGTTCTGGGGGTTTACGAGCGGGACGACGCTCCCGTGCGCGGTCTGGAGGGCCTGCGTTTGACGGCCGGGTCCTTTTGGGGCGAGGCCCCACCCCGCGTCACCATCCGGGAGAACGATGTCTCTATGATTGTCGACATCGCCGGTGGGCAGAAGACCGGCTACTTCCTCGACCAGCGCGAGAATCGGGGGGCCATTGAGCCCTACATTCGCGGGGCCGCGGACACCGCCCTCAGGACCGCGGGCGCCACCCTCCCCGGGCGAGTCGGCGCCCGGGTCCTCGACTGCTTCTGCTACACGGGGGGCTTCGCCCTGGCCGCCGCCAGGTCCGGGGCGGCTGAGGTCCTCGGGGTGGACTCGTCGGCCGAAGCTGTCGCCCTGGCCCGGGAGAACGCGCGGCTCAACGGTTTCGGTGACGTGCTCGACGGCCCCGTCTCCTTCGTGGAGGCCAATGTTTTCGATTTCCTGCGCCAGGCCGAGGTCGATGGCCTCTCCTGGGACGCGATTCTCCTCGATCCCCCGGCCTTCGCCAAGAACAAGGCTGCCCTCCCGGGCGCCCTGCGCGGCTACAAGGAGATCAACCTGCGGGCCATGCGCCTCATCCCGCCCGGAGGCTACCTCATCACCTCGTCCTGCTCCCAGCACGTGTCGGAAGACCTTTTCCGCGAGATGCTGGCCTCGGCCGCGGCCGACACGCGCCGCCGGGTTCGCGTGGTCGAGGTCCGCTCTCAGGCCAAGGACCATCCCACTCTTCCGTCCGCCCCGGAAACGCGGTACCTCAAGTTCTTCGTCCTCAAGGTGGAGTGAACCGGGCGGAGCGAAGTACGGCGCCGTCCTCTTCATTGACCGTAGAGTTCGGCCCTTAGTAGCCGTTCTATCGCCTCTTGCTCCGCCCTTGCGCACAAGTGGCACTCTTCATCTCTTTGTGGGCGTATTATCGCCAATTGTCACATGCATGGTCCCGCTCTCCAAGTACAGGAGGAAATGGCTGGGCAGGTAGGAATATCTACGTTTGCATTCCCGTGATCCCGGCGGACCCCGCCGCGGGTCGGGGGATGGAAAGATGGTAAACGAGGAGGTCGAGATGGCATATGAAGCTGAGGACCAGCATTATCGTCCTGGCTCTCGCCGCGATGCTGGCAGCCATGTTTGTTCCCGGCTGCAAGCTCGGAGGCGGAGAGAAGGTCCTGGTCATCGGGACCACTGACACGGCGGCTACTTTGGACCCCGCAGACTGCTACGACTATTTCGCCAGCAACATTCTCTACAACACGGCCGAGTGTCTCATTTCCTACGCCCCAGGAACGGCCGACATCATACCTAGCCTGGCCACGGGGTGGACGGCCAGCGACGACAAGATGAGCTACACCTTCACCATCCGGCAGGGCGTGAAGTTCCAGGACGGAACAGACCTGGACGCGAACGCGGTCAAGTTCTCCCTCGACCGGGCCATGACCATGGGCGGCAATCCGGGCTTCCTCCTGGATCCGATCAAGGACGTCGTGGTCACCGGTGACTTCGAGGTGCGGATCGACCTCAACTACGCCTGCGCGCCGTTCGTCTCCATGCTCGGCTACACCGTCGGGTCCATCATCTCCCCGACGGCCTACGCCGACTACGTCGAGCCCGGCACGTGGCTGCCGAACCAGGTCGTGGGCACCGGCCCCTACACCCTCACCGAGTTCGTCGAGGGCGACCACATCACCCTAGTCCGAAACGAGACCTACTGGGGCACCCCGCCCTTCGCCGAGAGGGTCGTGCTCAAGCAGTACAGCAACAGCTCGGCTCTCAAGATGGCTCTGGAGAAGGGCGAGATTGACGTCGCCTACCGAACCTTCGCCCCTCTCGAAGAGGAGAGCCTCCTGGCCAACGGCAAGCTCGTGGCTGAGCGAGGCCAGAGCCCGGGCATTCGGTTCATCGTCATGAATGTGACCAAGGCGCCCTTCGACAACATCAATGTCCGCAAGGCCATGGCCTACGCCGTGGACCGGGCGGCCATCAACGACACCGTCTTCCAGGGCAGCGTTACTCCGTTCTACTCGCTGATCCCGGACGGGATGTGGAGCTACAAGCCGGTATTCAAGGACATCTACGGCGAGGCCCCAGATCTGGAGCAGGCCAAGGCCGAGTTGGCCCTGGCCGGCTACTCGGAGACCAATCCTCTCCCGATCCAGTTCTGGTACACCCCGACCCACTACGGCGACACCGAGGCCAACTTGGCTCAGGTCCTGAAGAGCCAGCTCGAGGCCACGGGGGTTTTCCAGGTCGAACTGATGAACTCGGAGTGGGGCCGTTACGTCGACGACCTCATGGCCGGTAGCATGGGCGTCTTCATGCTCGGCTGGTATCCCGACTACCTCGACCCCGACGACTACGTGACCCCCTTCCTCACTGAGGCCGGGGCCATCTCCATGGGCGCCTTCTACGATGACGCGGCCATGACGGCCCTCATCCAGGAGGAGTTGGCCGAGACCACCGTCGCGGACCGCACTGAGACCTTCGGTCTGATCCAGGACCAGTTGGCTCTGGACGTGCCCTATGTCCCGCTCTTCCAGAAGCCTCAGTTCGTAGCCACGCGGAAGAACGTCAAGGGCGCCCTGCTTGAGCCCCTGATGATCCTGCGCTACTACCTCATCACCAAGGACGGCTGGAAGTAGACACAGAAGACCCTAGGCCGGGGGAACCACCCCTTCTCGGGGTGGTTCCCCCGGCGGAAGGTCGGGTGCGGGAGGGGACAGCGTGGGTCGGAAGTCCGGGAGTCTGCTCAACTACATCATCGTGCGCCTGCTTCTGACCCTGCCGATGGTCTTTATCCTCCTGACCTTGGTCTTCGTGCTTCTTCGCGTGGCCCCCGGAGATCCGGCCTCAGCCATGCTCGGCGGCCACGCCTCGGTGCAAGTAATCGAGGAACTGCGGCAGCAGATGGGCCTGGACGACCCCATCCTGGTTCAGTACGGCCGCTATCTCGGCGAAGTCTGCCGGGGTGATTTCGGCATCTCCTTCCGATTCAAGGTTCCGGTCTGGGACCTCATCCGAAACCGCCTCTCGGCCACGCTCGAGCTGGTTATCTTCGCCTTCATCATCGCCGTAGCCATCGGCTTGGCCGTCGGGGTGTTTTCGGCCAACAGGCGGGGCAAAATCTGGGACTTTCTCGGCGATTCCTACGGCATTCTGAGTTACGCCTTCCCGATCTTCTGGATCGGGATCATGGCCCAACTCTTCTTCGGGGTCTACCTCGGATGGCTGCCCACTTCGGGACGGTTTCCGGGCGTGATCGTGCCGCCGGTGACCCACACCGGTCTCCTTCTCATCGACAGTCTCCTTGAGGGCCGCCTGGACAAGTTCCTGGTCACCCTCAAGTACCTCATCCTACCGAGCCTGATTCTCGGCATCGCCATCTCGGGCGTTTTCGCCCGCATGGTCCGGACCAACATGCTCCAAACCCTCAAAGCCGACTACGTTGTGGCCGCCAGAGCCCGCGGAGTCAAGGAGCGCTGGGTGAGCCTCAGGCACGGCCTCCGAAACGCGATGGTCCCGGTGGTCACCATGCTGGGGCTCCAGTTCGCCGTGCTTCTCGGGGGCGCGGTCCTGACCGAAACAACCTTTAACTGGCCGGGTCTGGCCAGCTTCCTTGTGCAGCGTCTCTTGGAACGAGACTACCCCTCGGTGCAGGGTATCGTTACCGTCTTTGCCTTGATGGTAGCCGGGGTGAGCATCCTGATTGACATCATCAACGCCTTGATCGACCCGAGGATCAGGTACTAGACAGACCGGAAGTCGGCGACGCCTGTCGCCGACGCTGGGGCTGGACGGAGGCGGAAAGACTTGCGCAGGATCTGGGCGAGACTCAAGGGCGAGTTGTTCACGATCAGCGGCTTGCGGATCGTGATCGGCCTGATTATCGTCCTCTTCTACCTGCTGGTGGCTGTCTTGGCCCCGGCTCTGTCTCCGTTCGATCCGGAGAAACTCGGCGTCGGTGAGATGCTCCAGACCCCCGACTCCACTTACCACTTCGGGACGACCTATCTCGGCTACGATCTTTACAGCCGGACCATCTACGGGACCAGGACAGCCCTGGAGATTGTGCTCATGGCCACTCTCATCGCCGTGCTCATCGGGGTGCCCCTGGGGCTCGTGTCGGGCTACCTCGGCGGCTGGCTCGACCGGATCCTCGTCCTGGTCATGGACTCCGTCTACTCCTTCCCCGACCTCATCCTGGCCATTGTCATCGCCGCCGTTTTGGGCAGCGGCCTCCTCAACGCCGCCGTGGCCGTGTCCGTGGTCTACATTCCCCAGTACTTCCGGGTGACCCGGAACCACACTCTCTCGGTGCGCGAGGAGACTTTCGTCGAGGCGGCCCGCGCCCTGGGGGCCTCCAAGTTGGACATCATCCGTCGTTACATTTTCCCGAACGTCTCTCAGTCGATCCCGGTCATCCTGACCGTGAACTCGGCCGACGCCATCCTCACCCTGGCCGGCCTCAGCTTCCTCGGTTTCGGGATCACCCCGCCCAAGCCGTTTTGGGGGCTGGACATAAGCGAGGCCTGGCGGTACATGACCATGACCAAGGACTACCCGCAGATCTGGTGGTGGACGGCCATTCCCGGCTTTGCCATCGTCATCCTGATCGTGGGCTTCACCCTTTTGGGCGAGGGACTGAACGACATCCTAAATCCGCAGCTTCGGGAGAGCCAGCGATGAACACCTTAATGGCCCCAGGGACAAACTCGGCCGCCACGCCCGACGCCGAAGTGGTTCTCTCCATCCGCGGCCTCAATACCTACTACCACACCAAGAGGCGGATGGTGAAAGCCTGCCAGAGCGTGAACCTGGACCTCCGCAAAGGCGAGGTCTTCAGTCTCGTGGGCGAGAGCGCCTGCGGCAAGTCGACCCTGGGTATGACGCTGATGAACCTCCTACCCGACCGGACCGAGCTTGGGGGCGAGGTCGTCTTCGAGGGGCGAAACCTCCTGACTCTGGCTTCCGAGGAGCTCCGGCAAATCCGGGGCAAGAAGATCGCCCTCATCTTCCAAGATCCCATGACCCGCATGGATCCCCTGATGACGGTTGAGGAGCACTTTTCCGAGACCCTGAAGTCCCACGAGGACATCGAGCGAAAGGAAGCCAGGCGCCGGGCCGCGGTGGCCCTCGACGCGGTCGGGGTTCCGCCCAGCCGGCTTCGGGACTACCCCCACCAGTTCAGCGGGGGCATGAGGCAGAGGATTATGATCGCCCTGGCCCTCGTCTTCCACCCGGCCCTGCTCATTGCCGACGAGGCCACCACGTCCCTGGACGTGGTCGTGCAGGCCCAGATCCTGCGCCTTCTGCGGCAACTCAAGGACAGGTACGGCTTGACCATCCTCAACATCACCCACGACCTGGGCGTGGTGGCCGAGATCAGCGACCGGGTGGCCGTGATGTACGGCGGTCGTGTGGTCGAACAGGGAACGGCCGAGGAAGTCTTTCACCGGGCGGCCCACCCCTACACCAAGGGGCTTCTCTCGTCCGTCATCCACATGGGCTCGACCAGCCTGTCCTGGATCGACGGTATGCCTCCCGATCTGGGGCATCCCCTCCCGGGTTGTCCCTACACGCCCCGCTGCGATCGCCGGGTACCGGTCTGCGACGGCGGTTTCCCGGATGAGCGCGAGCTCAGCCCGACTCATCGCTTCTGCTGCGTCAACCCGTCGGGCGAGGGTCCGGGCGCCTCGGGCGGGCGTGAGGCGCGGCTGGGCGAGGGTCGAAGGGGAGGGGCGAGTCCTAGATGACGAGTGGGGGAAGTCCTCCCAAGATCGCCGTCCGCGGCCTGCGCAAGTACTTCCCGGTCGGTGGAACGCTCTGGAACAAGATTGCCGGCGGCCAACCACTGGTCAGGGCTGTCGACGGTCTCGACTTCTCTATCGAGAAGGGCGAGGTCTTCGGTCTTCTGGGTGAGAGCGGGAGTGGCAAGACCACTGTCGGGCGCTTGGTCCTGGGTCTCGTCGGCGCGAGCGAGGGGGAGATCCTCCACGACGGCCAGCCGGTCACCACCCGACTCAATCGGCGGCTGCGGTCCCAACTTCAGATTATCTTCCAGGATCCGATGGCCTCGCTGAACCCGGCCATGACTATCTTCCAGGGCATCGAGCACGCTCTCCTCATCCACACCGAACTCGGCCGGGCCGAGAGAACGGCCAGGGTCCAGGCCATAATGGAGAAGGTCGGGCTCGTCCCGGCGGAAGCCCTGGCGGCGGCCTACCCGGCCGACCTCTCCGGCGGTCAGCGCCAGCGCGCGGTGATAGCTCGGGCCATGATCCTGGGTCCGGACTTCGTCGTCGCCGACGAACCTGTCTCCATGCTGGACATGTCCATCCGGGCCCGGGTCCTGAAGCTCCTGCTCGACCTGAAGAATGAGTTCGGTCTGACCTACCTCTTTATCACCCACGACCTGGCCACGGCCAAGTTTGTCTGTGACCGCATCGCTATCATGTACCTCGGCCAGATCGTGGAGATCGGCCCGTCGGAAGCTATCTTCAGAAAGCCGCTCCATCCCTACACGAAAGCTCTGATGCGGGCCATTCCCGTCCCCGACCCCCGCCAGGCCGGTGACAAACAACTGCCCAAGGGCGAGATTCCCGACGCCGTCCGCCCGCCGGCGGGTTGCCGCTTTCACCCCCGCTGCTCCGAGGCCCTGCCCACCTGTGGTTGGGAGCCGCGGGACTTGCGGGATCTCATCGACCGGCACCTCCTCGAACTGGCCGGACTTGAGGGCGCCCGGCCCGACCTGCCGACGCGCGAGGATCTGGCCCGTCGAGTTCTGGTCCTGCCGAACCGCGAGGCCGTTGTCCGCCTCCTTGAACGAGAACGGGACGAGAGCACCCCCCTGGCCCAAGCCATCACGTCCGTGACGACGGCCCCCAAGGCCATCGAAGTGGCCTTCCCGGCTCCGGAGGACGTGCCGGACGTGTCTTGCGACGGCCGCCGCGTGAAATGCCTCCGGGTCGACCTCGGCTAGAACCGCTTCTTACCCCCGACAGGACTCGCCCCGTCTCGATGGAATTGATGGGGCCAGGACGGTCGTGTTGATGGCCGCCGGCAATGATCGCTGCCATGGTAGTACCTTGGCCGCAAGGGGTGAGCGTGGGGATGAAGATAGAGTGGAAACCAAGTCGTAGAATCCTCTACAGAATCGTGGCCGGCGTGGTCGTCTGCCTCGTCGCCGTAACCGGGGTCTTTGCCTACCGCTCGTGCATTCCGGGCCTTGTCTTCGAAGATGGACGGGCCTTCGCCGCCACACTTGAGCCGCTGTCCGCGGACTCGCTGGGGGTGGCCTCCGACTCGACCTTCACCCTAACCCTCGGGGAGGCCGTGCCGCTGGCCGCCGTTCGGGCAGCCTTCTCCATCGAACCGGCGGTCGAGTTCACCGTGAAGTCGGCGGGCGAAGAGGGTAAGGTCTTCAAGGTCACTCCCGACGAACCCCTGGCGCCCGACCACGTCTACCGTTTCGCCCTCAATCTGGCCGGATCGAACGAGCCGGGTTACAGTTGGGCCTACCAGGTAGCGAGCCAAGTGCGGGTCGTGGGCTGTCTACCCGGCGACCGCTCGGCGGGCGTGCCGACCTCTACCGGCATCGAGATCGAGTTTAGCCACGATGGGGTCAATGACCCGGGCTCCTACTTCTCGATCTCGCCATTCGTGCCCGGAACCTGGGAACGCCACCGCCGCACCCTCGTCTACGTCCCGCGCGCGAGCCTCACCCCGGGCAGTCTCTACACCTGCACTCTGAAGAAGGGTCTGGGGGTTCAGGGTAGCGACGCCGTGCTGGCCGAGGACTACACTTTCTCCTTCGAGACCGAGGAGCGCGGAGAAAATCGTGACGCGGGTTTCTGGTTTTACATCGACAGCGGGGAAGCGGAGTTTGCCCCGACGGAAGCTCCGTTTTTCACCGTGAACTACGGGAAAGACGGTGGGGAGTCGGGGGCCGGGCCCACGATCGCCACCAAGGTCTCCCGCTATCGTGACTCGGCCGCCTACCTTACGGCCCTGGTCGAGCGGGATAAGATTCCCTACTGGGCCTATGTGACCCGCCAGACCTGGGCGCCGTCTACCGCCGGGCTGGAGCCGGTCCTGGAGGCCGATCTCGAGATTCAGACCTACGAGTGGCAGAGTTATGTCGCCCTGCCCGGCCCTCTCGAACCAGGTTACTACCTGGTCTCTTTCCGCCTGGCGCCCTTCGCCTACTACGCTTGGGTCCAGGTGACCGACCTCTCCTGCTACGCCGTGGCGGCCACCAATGACACGGTTCTCTGGTTCAATAGCCTTGAGACCGGAAGTCCGGTGGGAAGCGTGGCCGTCCGCCAGCCTCCCGGGGGAGCGCCCCTGGGCACCTCGAACGCCGATGGCCTGGTCCGGTTCACCACGCCCCAGGCCATTGCCGACCCGGTCATCGCCAACGGGTCTTTCGAGCCCGTCGCCCAGTTTTATGTGACGGCCAAGGCCCCTGACGGATCGGAACTGGTTTTGAACCTGTCGCCCGGCTGGAACCCCTACGACGAGCAAACACGTCTAATCGACAACTTCTGGTCCTACCTCTACACCGATCGCCCGCTCTACCTGCCCGACGACACCGTCAGGTTCTGGGGCGTGATGGAGCCCAGAAATCTCGGTGTCACCGACATTTCTCGCATCGGAGTGGAGCTCCGGACCTCCAACTACTGTTGGGAGGGTCCCCTGGGGTGGGGTGGGGAGGGCGGGGCTGACGCCACTCTCGTTTCGGCCCAAGAGGTCGAGGTCAAGCGGCACACCTTCGACGGCAGCGTGGCCCTGCCCAACCTCCGGCCGGGCTACTACCGGCTGGAACTGACCTACGACGGGGTGGTCTTCGGCACTCAGTACTTCGAAGTGGCTACCTACTCCAAGCCCGCCTACCGCGTCACCCTGACCTCGGACAAGAGGGCCGTCTTTGTCGGCCAGGCCGTCCGCTACAACCTCGACGCGAGTTTCTTCGAGGGCACCCCGGTCTCCGAGATGCGCTTCGGTTACACGCTTTGCGACGGGGACACCACCCTCTCCGGGATCCTGACCACCGACGTTACCGGCCGGGCGGCCCTGACGAACACTCCGACCCGCGGGACCGACCCGTTCGGCGTCGAGCGCCGGAACTACCTCAACGCCAACGCCAACCTCCCCGAGACCGGCCTGATCTACGCCGACTGCGGGGTGCGGGTCTTTGAGAAGGATGTGGCCCTGAGAGTTTCCGCCACGGCCGAACCGACGGCGACGACGATCGAGGCCAAGATGAACAAGGTGACCCTGGACAAGATCAATGCCCCCGGCCCGGATGTTGGCTGGGGAGAGGAGAGCTACCTCGGCGACCCCGTCGCCGACCGGAGCATAAGCGGGCAGCTTCTGGAGATTCGCTGGGAGGCTCGCGAGACAGGCCAGTACTACGACTTCGTCCAGAAGATTACCAGGAAGACCTATGACTACACGGAAGTCCGGGTCCCGATCCAGGGCTTCACTATGACCACGGCCGCCGACGGGACGGCCTCCTGGACGTTCACCCACGATCCCGCCAAGAGCTACTACGCGCGCCTTGACTCCCAGGACGATTCCGGGCGGGCCACCGCCGCCGAGCTCTACTTCCACGGCGGGTCCTTCATCGGACCCGACTACGGCTATCGTTGGTACTACTTGGCGACCCCGGATCGGGAATCGGCTAGATACACCGTCGGTGAGACGGCCACGGTCGTGGTCCAGGAGCGAGAGACGACCGTCCCGTCCCGGGCCAAAGGCTTTCTCTTCTACACCGGTCGCCAGGGTCTGGACGCGGTCACGGTTGAGGACGACCCGGAGTACTCCCTGACCTTCGAGGAAGGGTTCATTCCCAACACCAATGTCGGCGCCGTCTACTTCGACGGCCGGTACTACAACGAGGTCGGGTCGCGCCTGATCGGCTTCGACTACTCCGGACGCGAGCTTCAAGTGACCGTGACCACCGACAAGGAAAGCTACGCTCCCGGAGACCGGGTCGTCTTCGGAGTGGAGGTCAGGGACAACGAAGAACGGCCGGTGGGGGCCGAGGTCAATCTCTGCCTGGTCGACGAGGCTCTCTTCGCCCTGAGCGGGCAGTCGGTCGATCTTCTCTCCAGTCTCTACGGCCGGACCATCGGCGACTACGTTTTCTTGACCCGCGGTTCCCACTACCGTAGGCTGCTGGGTGGTGGAGGGGCGGAGTGCGGCGGCGAGGGTGGCGGCCGGCAGGACTTTAAGGACGCGGCCCTCTTTGAGAGCCTGACGACGGGCGCCGATGGACAGGGCACGGTCGAGACGGTCCTTCCGGATAACCTCACCTCCTGGCGCCTGACCTACCAGGCCTACGCCTCGGGCGTCCGGGCCGGCAGCGGCAGCCTGGACGTTCCGGTCCGCCTGCCCTTTTTCGTCGAGCTATCCATGAACCAGACCTACCTGGCCGGTGACGGTCCGATTATCCAGGCCCGCGCCTACGGGGCGGCCCTTCCGTCCGGGACGGCCGTGACCTTCGCGGCCCAACTGGCCCGGCTGAAGACCGACGGCGCCTACGAGCCGGTGGACCTCTCTCCGGTGGCCGGGACATCCTTCAAGCCGGCGGACATCGACCTGGGACGTCTTGAGAAGGGCAACTACAGGCTGACGGTGACCGGCCAGGCCACTCCGGCCGGCGGCCAGGTTCTCCAAGACACTCTGACCAAACCCATTGAAGTCCTGGACACCTATCTCCGCCTCGATCGCATGGACTACTACGAGGTGAGCGAGGGGCTCACGGTAACCGCTGAACCGGGCGAGTTGGCCACCCTGACTTTCTGCGATCAAGAGCGGGGGAAATACCTGGGGATGCTCTGGCGGCTCTCGGGCAGTGGCCGTCGCCTGGACATGAAGGCGGCCGCCGTCGTGGCTCGCCGGCTTCTCCTGGAGCACTTCGAATACACGGAAGAGCTGATCGCAGCGCCTCCCACGGCCAGCGAACTCCTGACCTGTCAGAGGAGTGAGGGCGGGATCGCCCTCCTACCCTACGCCGACGCCAGTCTCGAACTTACGGCCAAGGTGGCTGCCCTGGGCGAGGTCGGCTTCGACCGGGACGGGCTTCTGTCCTATCTGGGCCAGGTCTATGACGACGAGACCCAGAGCCGGGAGAGATTCATCATCTCCCTCTACGGTCTGGCCGCCCTGGAACAACCCGTCCTGAGCGATCTCCGGAAGGTGGCCTCCGAGCCGGATCTCTCCGTGAAAGAGAAGCTCTACGCCTGCCTGGGCCTGATTGAACTGGGCGATGAGGAGACGGCCAGAGACATCTTCGGTGGCGTCCTCGAAGCCTCGGGCGACCGTATTGGCCCGCTGCTCCGGCTCAACGTCAGCCGCGACCAGGAAGAGATCATTGCCGCCACATCCCTGGCGGCGGTTGTCGCGGCCGGGCTAAAGATGCCCGACAAGACCGCCCTCTTCGAGTACCTCCTCGACAACGTGCCCTGGGAGGAACTGAACTTCCTGGAGATGAGCCGTTTCCTCGAAGTGACCGTTCCGTCGGCGCCCTCCACCTCGGTCTCCTTCACTCTGGGGCCCGACGGGAAGAACGTGAGCTTGAAGCCGGGCGAGACCTACACCTGCCTGCTCCCGGCGGAGGACCTGCCGAGCCTCGACTTCACCAAGGTCCAGGGCAAGGTCGGCCTCTGCGTTGCCTACCGGTCACCGGCGGATCTCTCCCAGACCAGGATCGGCGGTGGCGAGGCCAGCCTGTCCCGCGACTACTTCGTCGGCGGAAGGAAGGTAACCACCTTCGGCGCGGGGGATGTGGTCAAGGTTGTCCTGGGCTGGGGGGTCACGGGCCAGGCGCCGGAAGGCCCGTACCAGTTAGTCGACTTCCTACCCTCCGGTCTCAAAGCCGTGCCGCGGGTCTACGAACTGGGGATCAGCGACTCCGAGGTGGACTATCCGGCCGAGGTCGACGGGCAGAAGGTGACCTTCAACATCTACGTCGACTCGGGGCCGATCGACCCCGCCACGGGGAAGCCGGCGCCACGGGGTGGTTCCGACACGGTCACCTACTACGCGAGGGTCGTTTCCCTCGGGCAGTACCAGGCCGACCCGGCCATTCTCGTTCACGTGAAGAGCGGCGAGATCTTCGCCGCCACGGGCAAGGATGAACTTGCGATCAAGCCGTAGATCGCGGACCGTTCTCGCCGTGGCCATCCTGTTTCTCGCCACCGGCCCCGCCCTCGCGGGCTGCGCCGTTTCGCGGGCGGCCGGAGACGAGGCGGTCCGGCGAGCGGAGGCAAAGGCGGCGACGCCCGCCCACGCCGATCGCTTCGCCGACTCGGCCGGCCTCAAGGCGGCGGTGGACGGCGCGGCCCGGGTGGTAGAGGATCTGCGCCTAGCGGCACAAGGTCCGAACGGAGCGATGGAGTGGGTGGCCGCGGTTGTCCCGCACCATCTGGTGGCCGGACACCTTCCGGCCGGACTTCTCGCCTATCTCAGGGTCCGGCCGCCGGAGACCCTCGTCATCGTGGGGCCGGACCATTTCGGACGAGGGCCAGGCGTGGGAACCGACTTCGCCTCCTGGCGCACGGCCTGGGGCGACACGGCGGCCGACGACGGACTTGTCTCGGCCCTCCTCGAGGCCGGGCTGGCTCAGGAGGCCTGGACAACCCTGGACGGCGAGCACTCCATAGGGGCCCTCATGCCGCTGGTCAAGCTGTACTTGCCCGAGACCAGAGTGGTTGCCCTCACGCTACGGAGGGGTATCACCCTCAAGGAGGCGGCGGTCCTGGGTAGCTTCCTCCGGGAATGGGCCACCGCCACCGGTGGGGACGTCTTCGTCGTGGCTTCGGTCGACTTCTCCCACTACCTCCCGCGATCCCAGGCCGAGGACAGGGACGAACTCACCCTGGCCGCCCTGACGCGAGCCGACTGGCCCACCCTGTTCGGGATGGGGCCCTCGAACCTGGACTCGCCCGGCGCCCTGGCGGTGGTCTTCGCCTTCGCCGGCAAGATGGAGCAAACCCGGTTCCAGGTCGTCGAGCACACTAACTCCGCCGGGCTCCTGGGCCGGCCGGATCTGCCCGAAACGACCAGCCACTTCCTCTTGACCATAACCAGGACGGATCCGTAGCCGGCGCGGCCCTTTGGTTGGCGCCTGACAGGGGCTGGAGCGGTTGGCTAGAGAACCCCGGGACGGAAGTCTCTTGAATGACCCCCAGGAAATCGCCCCTCGGAGCGAAAGGTGTGACGGAACCTCTTCGGTCGGGTCCGCGCGGTTAAGCCCGACCGGGCAAAGGAGGTGCAAAGATGAAAAAGAGAACCAGTTGGAGTAAGCTAGCGGCCTGTCTAATCGCTCTTACCCTCATCCTCACCTTCTCGGTCTCGTCGGCTCTAGCCGAAGACCCGGTCACTGATCCGGTCACCGACCCGGTCACTGATCCGGTCACCGACCCGGTCACTGATCCGGTCACCGACCCGGTCACTGATCCGGTCACCGACCCGGCGCCGGTCCCCTTCACGACCACGGGGGTTGTCGTGGCCTACAGTCTTTCGGGAGTGATCTCCTGCCTGCCGGACAGCGACACCGACGAGGACACCGACGACGGGACGACTGATCCGGATGACGGGACGACCGATCCGGTTGACGGGACGACCGATCCGGTTGACACCACGGACCCGGTCGAGGAGGAGCCTGCTCCGGCCGGCCCATACATCACCGTGACCAACGAGACCGGCGAGTACCTCTACCCCGTGGCCGAGACCTTCACCATCGTGGCCCCTACGGCCGAAACGGGCGAGTACATCGTGAACATCGGTGATCTGGCCCAGGTGAGCGGCACCGACGGCGTGGTTGACAACATCATCGTCACACCCGCTGTCGTTCTCCCGAGCGGCAGGAGCCAGTACGCGGCGGTCCCCGGAATTGTTGAGACCATCGCGGTAACCGACATCGCGGTCAGGGCGAAAGACGGGCTGGTCTACACCTTCGTTGTCACGGAGGCCACGGCCGTCTACGCCGGACCGCTGACCCTGGCCATCACCGACGTCTCCGTCGGGGACCGGGTCGTCGTCAAGGGCGACGGCGCCGGGGGCGCCAAGTGGGTCCGGTTCATCGGCAAGTCGTCCAAGACCCTGCGGCATCGTTACGCTTACGGTAACGGTGAAGGCCCTCTCAACGGGGGCGCCAACGGCGCCTTGCTGAGTGGCGCCGGCCAAAACGGCGGAAAGAACTCCGGTAACGGAAACGGGCGCGGTAATGGCGGTGGCAACGGCCGCGGCCGCGGACCGAAGAACTAGCGGATATCGTAAGACGGATGCGTCTCCAGCGTCTCCAGCGTCTCACGGCAGCGGAGAAGGCCGGCCGGCCTTCTCCGCTGCTTCGGCCTCGCCCGCCGGCCCTCTCCCGCTCCTCCTGGGCCTCTCCGGTCCGGGTCGCCTCAGGCCTTGGCTTGCCCGGCCTTGAGTTTCTCGCGCTCCCTGAGTTCGCGCTTGAGGGCCTTGCCGGCCAGGCTGACGGGGATCTCGTCGACGAACTCGATCTCTCGGATCTTCTTATAGGGCGTCACTTGGGCGGCGACGAAACTCATGATCTCCTCGGCGCTCGTCACGGCGCCGGGCTTCAGGACGATGAAGGCCTTGGGCAGTTCGCCGGCGAGGGGATCGGGCTTGCCGACCACGGTGCAATTGGCCACGGCCGGGTGGGTGAAGAGAATCTCCTCAAGGTCGCGCGGATAGACGTTGTAGCCCTTGTAGATGAGCATGTCCTTCTTGCGGTCGAGCACGAACACGTAGCCGTCCTCGTCCATCCGTCCGATGTCACCGGTCAGAAGCCAGCCGTCCCGGAGCACCTGGGCTGTCTCCTCGGGCCGGCCCAGATAGCCCTGCATCACCTGGGGACCCTTGATGCAGATCTCCCCGGTTTCGCCGCCGACAAGCTCTCGGCTTGAGTCGTCGAGGTCGACGATCTTGACCTCCGTGTCGAAGATGGGAATGCCGACCGATCCGGGCTTGCGGAGGCCGGACCAGTTGGCCGGATTAGCCGTCGCCCCCATGGTGGCTTCCGTCAGCCCGTAGGCCTCCATGAGAACTCCCCCGCTGAGACGGCGCTCCATCTCGCCCAGAAGTTCCACCGGGAGCGGGGCGGCCCCGCTGGCCACCAGCCGGACCTGGGAGAGGTCGAAAGAGTCGATCTCCGGATGGTTCAGCATGGCTTGAAAGAGAGGCGGCGCGCCACCGAATACGGCCGCCGCGTGCTCGGAGATGTCTCGGAGGTAGGCGCCGGCGTCGAAACGCGGATGGACAACCATGGTCGCGCCCACGTAGACCGGGAAGTTCAGGTAGCCGATAACGCCCATGGCGTGAAACCATGGAACAACGATGATGGCCTTTCCCCGCCCGGGAGTCACGGGATACTCCCAGTGCTCACCCGGTCCAGTCGCCGGGCGATCGATATGGATGAGGCCGTCGCTTCCCCCCAGGACCGGGCGCCCTCCAGTGCACCAGTGGGCGAACTGCAGGGAGTTGGTCACCACGGTCTGGTGGGTGAGGATAACTCCCTTGGAGATGCCGGTCGTTCCGCCGGTGTAGGCCAGGTGGGCCACGTCCGAGCCGGGCTGGATGGTCACGGCCGGTGGCTCGGGAGAATGGGCGCCCAGGAGTTCCTGGAAGCTGTAGGTCTCGGGGCCGTAGGACGAGACATCCACCGGAGCAAACGGCGGGAGGACCTCCTGGATGCCGGTCACGATCACCCGCTTGACCCCGGTTTCCGCGCGCACGGCCATGACCGTGGCCATGAACATGTCCAGAGCCACTAGGGTTTTCGCTCCAGAATCATCCAACTGGTAGCGGAGCTCGGGAGCGGAGAGGAGGGGATTGCAGGGAGTGAAGGTGGCGCCGGTGAGGAGGGCGCCATAGTAGGCGATGGCGAACTGCGGGCTGTTGGGCAACTGGACCGCGACCACATCGCCCTTGCCGACCCCGAAACTTGCCAGAGCCGTGGCGAAGCGTTGGGCCTGCTCCCAGAGTTCGGAGTAGGTTGTCACTCCCTCGCCGACCTGAAAGATGATAGCCTGAGTGTCCGGATACTTCTTGGCCGAGCTTTCGAGAAGCTTCCAAACGGGGACCGGCGGGTAGTCGAGGCTGAGTGGGAGTCCGCGCGGCCAGTGGCGGTGCCAGGGTCGGGTCTCCAAACTGTCGACCTCCCAGAAGGCAGACTTGGTTGCGGCTTTCGTCGAAGAATCAGATATAGGGGCGATTTTCGTCAGCCACACGACCAAATCCTACCGAAATGCAGAACTCTTCGCTCTAATGGGAGGTAGCCCGAGGTCGAGGCGGCCGCACAAGGGGAGAAGACGCGGCTAGCAGGACCTTCTCCTCGCCCACGGCGAAGTAACCGCGCACGGCTGGGTCGGTGCCCGCGGCTGGGTCGGTGCGCACGGCTGGGGTCGGCGCCCGCGGCTGGGTCGGTGCGCACGGCTGGGGTCGGCGCCCGCGGCTGGGGTCGGCGCCCGCGGCTGGGTCGGTGCGCACGGCTGGGGTCGGCGCCCGCGGCTGGGGTCGGCGCCCGCGGCTGGGGTCGGCGCCCGCGGCTGGGGTCGGCGCCCGCGGCGAAGCGTCCGGTCTGTCGCGTCGGTAAATCACAAGGAGAGGGTGGTGGCGGGACAGTGACCCGGACACGGAGGCTACTCTCCTTTCTGGCGGCTCTGGCCGTTGGCCTCGCTCTGCCCTCCTTTCTGCTCCTGGTCGACGTCGAGGCCGTCGCCTACGACATGCCGGCCTACCGCGAGAGCTTCGCCCAGGCCGGAGCGCCGGCCGCGACCGGGTTCTCCCTGGAGCAACTCGATTGGACGATGAGGCGGACCCTGGACTACGCCACCGGGCGGCGGGCGGATCTTCAGTTCGACCGCGCCGACGTGGACGGTGGCCCACCCGGGCGGCCGGCCTTCAGCCGAATCGAGATCGACCACATGGCCGACGTCCGGTCCCTCTTCGGGCTGGCCACGACCTGTCGCCGGGTAGCCTTGTTCGTGATCGCCCTGGGTGGCCTGGCCGTGATTCTCGTCGAACGCCGCCAAGGCTTGGCTCGGCTCGGACGCGGGCTTGGCCAGGGCGCGGCCGCCTTCCTCGGCGCCGGCGCCCTGCTGGCCGCGGCCATGCTCACGGGGTTCAGCTCCTTCTGGACCGCCTTCCACGAGACCCTCTTCACCAATGACCTCTGGCTCCTGCCGGCCGACTCTCTCCTCATCCAGATGCTGCCGGAGTCACTGTTCCAGCGGCTGGCCCTCGAAATCGTCGGCCTTCTGGCGGTCGAACTTGTGGCCCTCCTCGGACTGTCGGTCTATCTCCGGCGGGCGCAAACCCGCTCGGGGGTTCGGGGGCGTCGCGCACCCTCCGCGGGTGGCGGCCAGCTAGGGTAGCGGGCGGGCACAGGAACCCCGGAGTGGTCGCCGAATCAGCCTGGAAGAACCGGCCACGCCGTGATGGGCCCCGGCGCGTCCGGAACGGAGGTGCGCCACCCCGTGACCGAAGCCAGCGGACAAGCCCAAAAGCCACTCCATCCCGCCCACGCCGAACTGCGGAGCAGGCTCGACCAATTCCCCCTGGGCGCCCCGCCCGACGCGACCCTTGACGACATCCTTCGCGAGCTCTTCACGCCGGAGGAGGCGGCCATCGCCGCCCGGCTGCCCCAGCTTCCGACACCTGTCCCGGAACTGGCCGCGAACCTTGGAATGAAGGCCGATGAACTGCGGGTTGTCTGCGAACGCCTGGCGGATCGAGGGGTCGTCTTCGCCGCCCAGCGGGAGGGGGTCACGTTCTACTCGCTTCTCCCGTTGGTCCCCGGCATCTTCGAGATGCAGTTCATGAAGGCCGAGCACACGCCGAGAGCCATGCGCCTGGCTCAGCTTTTCAACGCCTACTACTACGCCGGGTGGGGTCAGAGCCTGACCCGGACGACGACGCCCTTTCCGAGGGTCGTGGTTGTGGAGCGCCAGATCCCTTCGGGCATCGAGGTCTTCCCCTACGAGAAGGTATCTGAGCTCATCCGGGGAGCGCGCTCGGTGGCTCTCACCAACTGCTATTGCCGCCACGAGGCCAATCTCCTGGGACACGGGTGCGGGGCCCCGCTCGATGTGTGCATGATCTTCGGACGGTTCGCCGACTTCTGCGCCGACCGCGGCTTCGCCCGCAAGGTCGGCGTGGACGAGGCCATGGACGCCCTGGATCGCGCGGAGAAGGCCGGGCTCGTCCACTGCACGGATAACTGCCAGGAGCGAGTCAATTTCATCTGCAACTGCTGCGGCTGTTGCTGCGGCATCTTGCGGGGCATCACCCACCTCAAGCGCCCGACGGCCGTGGCCACCTCGGCCTACGTCGTCTCCTTCGACGCGGGCGAGTGCACCGCGTGCGGCGCCTGTGTCGATCGGTGCCAGGTGAAGGCTATCACGGAGACCGACACCGGCGTGACCGTCGATCTCGAACGGTGCATCGGATGCGGTGTCTGTAACCTTGAATGTCCGACAGAGGCTCTGACCATGAAGCGTCGCGAGCGGCCGCCGGTAGTGCCGAAGAACTGGCGCGAACTCCAGATGATCATGTTGGCCGAGAAGGCGGCCGCGAAGGCCAACGGTCAATAGCCGGCCCTCGGGTCGGACGCCGGGGTCTGGTCGCGTCGCCGGCGCGGCGGAGGAGGGCCTGACTTGCACGAGACAGGACTGGCCGGCCGCTTCCTGGAAGCGGCCTTCGAGGAAGCCCGAAGGTCCGGCGCTTCCCGGGTGAAGGTTGTCGGGGCCCGGATAGGGGCCCTCCAACCCGTGGATTGCGATCACCTGGTCGACGACTTCGCCGCCCTGGCCAAAGGCACCGCTCTCCATGAGGCCGTGCTGGTCATCGAGCGCGTCCCGGCGACGGCCCGGTGTCCGGCCTGCGGGCTTCTCGCCCCGGGGGAGGGCGGACAGACCACCTGTCCCGCTTGTGGCCAGGGAAAACTCGAGACGGCCACCGGTCTGGAGTTAGACCTGGGCTGGCTTGAGGTGGAGTAGGGCACGGTGGAGGTGCGGGCGAGATGAGGTCCCTGGCGATAGGCCCGCGAACTCTCGTTCTTGAGTTCGGCGACATCACCCGCTTTGCGGCCGAGGCCATCGGTAACGCGGCCAACGCCCAGTTGGCCGGCGGCGGCGGGGTCGACGGCGCCATCCACCGGGCCGGTGGACCGGCCATCATGGCCGAGGGCCGGGCCATCGGCGGATGCCCGACCGGATCGGCCGTTGTCACCACGGCCGGGAACCTGCCGGCCAAGTATGTCATCCACGCTGTCGGGCCGATCTGGCGGGGCGGCCGAGCGGGAGAGCCTGAGCTCCTGGCCTCGGCCTACCGATCCATCCTGGCCCTGGCCGCCGAGCGCGGGGTCCGCACCCTGGCCCTGCCCTCCATCAGCACCGGTGTCTACGGCTACCCTCTCGCCCTCGCGGCCCCCATCGCCCTTGAGGCCGTGATCGAGGGTCTCCGGGAAGAGACATCGCTTGAGCGGGTCACCTTTATTCTCTTCAACGCCGCGACCCTGCGGGCCTACGAGGAAGCCCTTGAGGCTGTCGTCACGACTAACCACCTTCGGTAGTTCCGGCTTACTTTACTCCACCCCTTGACACGACTGCTCCCTAGCTGGTATGTATGGAAAACACCCGTCAATGGACAGACCGGCTGGGGGGCATCTTGGCGTGCAGCGAACCTACCAGGAGATCAACGAGAAGCTCAAAGCCGGACAGGCCGTCGTCCTGACCGCCGACGAGTTTGTGACCAGGGCCGAGGAAAAGGGTCTTGGCTCGGCCTTCGCGGAAGTCGACGTTGTCACCACCGGGACCTTCGCCCCGATGTGTTCCTCAGGCGCGTTTCTCAGCTTCGGTCATTCGTCCCCGCGCATCAAGATGCACCGGGTCTGGCTGGACGACGTCCCGGCCTACGCCGGCCTGGCCGCTGTCGACGCCTATCTGGGGGCCACCGAGGTTCCGGACGACGACCCTCTCAATGCCCGGCATCCCGGGGAGTTCCGCCGGGGAGGCGGTCACGTCATCGAGGATCTGGTCGCCGGCCGGCCCGTCCGCCTGCGGGCGACAGGCTACGGGACCGACTGCTACCCCAGGCGTGAGATCGACACCGTCATCACCTTGCCGGACATCAACGAGGCCATTCTCTTCAACCCTCGCAACGCCTATCAGAACTACAACTGCGCCGTGAACCTGGGCGCCCGGACGCTCTACACCTACATGGGCATCTTGAAGCCGAACCTCGGTAACGCCCACTACTCGAGCTCGGGGCAGCTCAGCCCGCTTCTCAAAGACCCCGAGTTCCGAACCATAGGCGTCGGCACCCGCATCTTCCTCGGTGGTGGCGTCGGCTACGTGGCCTGGAATGGGACTCAGCACTTCCCGTCCATGCAGCGGGGGCCGGACGGGCGCGAACTCGGACCGGCCGGCGGTACTCTGGCCGTCATCGGTGATCTCAAGCAGATGAATTCCCGTTGGCTTATGGGGACCAGCTTTGCCGGCTACGGGGCCACCCTGAGCGTGGGTCTTGGTCTACCGATACCCCTCCTCGACGAGGAGGTCGCCCGGCACGCGGCTAAGTCCAACCGAGATCTCTACGCTCCGGTTGTGGACTACAGCCAGGCCTACCCAAGCCGGAGGCCCGGCAACCTCGGCCTGGTCAGCTACCTCGAGCTGGAGTCGGGCGGCATAACTGTCAACGGCAAGGCCGTCCCGACCGCCCCGCTCTCAAGCTTGTCACGGGCGCGAGAGATTGCCGGCTTGCTGAAGCAGTGGCTGCTTGGCGGCCGGTTCTTCCTGGCCGAACCGGTCCGGCTTCTCCCGTCCGGGGCCGAGGCGCCCCAGGCGCGCCTCCTGAAGGGTTGAGGTGATCTCCCCGTGGCCACGCAAAGAATAGTCCTCCGTTTCGACGCGGCAAACTCCGACAAGCCCATCATCTACCGTCTGGTCAAGGACTACGACCTGGTCGTGAACATCCTGCGGGCCAACGTCAACCCCCAGAAGGAAGGATCCATGGTCTTGGCTGTAACCGGGGAGAACTGCGAGGAGGGCATCGAGTATCTCAAGGGCCGGGGCGTGGAGGTCCAATCTCTTGACCAGGCCATTCGCCGGAGCGAGTACCGCTGCACCATGTGCGGCGCCTGCACGGCGATCTGCCCTACCGGGGCTCTTCATGTAGTCCGACCCGGGGCCGAGGTCGCCTTCGACGAAGAGAAGTGCGTGGTCTGTCAGATCTGCACGGTGGCTTGCCCCGTGAAGGCCATGGAAGTACGCTTCTAGGGACGCCGGGGACGCCGGGGACGCCGGGGACGCCGGGGACGCCGGGGACGCCGGGGACGCCGGGGACGCCGGGGACGCCGGGGACGCCGAGAAACCAGGAAGGGGGAAGGGCTTTGGGCCTGATCGGAGGAGACTCGGAGCGCGGCGAGCGCCACTACCGCCGTCTCCACCGGGCCGTCGACCTGGCCTACTTCCAGATCACGTGGAAGGAGACCGACCTCCATGTCGGGGTCCGGCGGGAGGACTTCAGCCCCGAGTTGGTCCAGCGTGCGGGCGACACGGTTCGCCGCCTCCGCGGCGACATCGAGGACTACATCGCCGCCGATCCTGTCTTCGCCACGACCCTCGAACCCCACCCCGTTCCGAGGGGGGCGCCGCCGATCGTCCGGGCCATGGCCGAGGCGGCCGCCGTGTGCGGTGTCGGACCGATGGCCGCCGTGGCCGGCGCCGTGGCCGAGTGGGTCGGGCGCGATCTGGCCCTTCTCTCGCCCGACGTCCTCGTCGAGAACGGGGGCGACATCCACGTTCAATCCGAGCGGGAGCGTCTCGTGGGCCTGTTCGCCGGAAATTCACCCTTCACCGGGCGCGCGGCCCTGGTTATCAGCGGCGCGGACGCCGGCCGGGGGCTGGGTGTCTGCACGTCGTCGGGCACTGTAGGACCCTCGCTCAGTCTCGGTTGCGCCGACGCCGCCATCATTGTCGCCCGCTCAGCTTCCTTGGCCGATGCCGTGGCCACGGCTACGGGGAACCAGATCAAGGGGAAAGGCGACCTCGAAGCGGCTGTGAACTTTGCCTGCTCTGTTCCGGGGGTCTTCGGGGCCCTGGCCATCGTCGGGCGGAACCTGGCGGCTAAAGGCCGGCTCACTCTGCGCCCAGTTCTATCCGAATGAACTCCCCGGCCTGAAAGGTCCAGACCTCGGTGATCCCGGCCCCCCGAAGCTCCCGTTCGGCGTCGACAAAACCACGCCCCACCTGCTCGGGGTGGTGGGCGTCGGACCCCACGACCAGACGAAGGCCGAGATCGGCCGCCCGGCGCAAGGCGTCGGGACTCAGGTAGGGACGGCCCCAGGTGGCCCGGCCGCCGGTGTTGTACTCCAGAGCCACCCCGTCCACGGCCAGAGCCTCCAGGGTTCGCTCCAACTCCTCGGACCAGACATCCTCGGCGCCGGCGAAGGCCGGCCGGGGCAGGGCCTTGGCCCCGGCGTCGAACTTGCGCGGGGCCTCGATGTGGCTGACGCAGTGGAACAGGCCCGTCGACACGGCCTCGCGGATCTCGGTGAAGTACCGGCGGGCGAAAGCCGCCGGCCCGCCACAGAGGCTGATGGCGGCCAGGAGAGTCGAGGGGGTGAAATCCCACGGGCTCTCGCCCATGACGTGGTGGGAGCAGTTGAGGGCATCGATGGTCACCCCCGCCGACCGGGCCCGGTGGTGGAGTTCCCCGACGAGTTCCTCGGTGAGGTCGAGCCGCCCGCCCAAGACATCCACCTCGAAGCCCACGGATAGTCCGGCCTCCAGGCACTCCTTGTAGAACAGATCGAGGGAGCGGTCCCGCAGGGAAAGCCCCACGGCCGTGGAGACGGGCGGGAACTCCGGCCCGGGGGCCTCTACCTGGCGGAGTTCAAACCCTTCCGGCAGGGGCGCGTGCTCCCGCAGACTCACCCGTAGCCCGAGGCCAAGCCCGACCCGGCGGAGAGCCGTGGTTTCGACGCCCTCTTCCGAGTGCCCACTGAAGCGGGTGTGGACGTGATTGTCCACCACCAGACGCGTGGCGGCTGGGTCCCCTCGGCGCTCCATCATCTCTACTCCCCGTGGCGGGAGGTGTCCCGAGAGGAGGGCTCCGGCCGGGCATCCCAACTCCGGTTGGCCTGGGCCACGTAGCCGGTGGCCGGGACCAGGGGCCGGGCCAGGATGGCCTCCGTCTCGGGGTTAAGGTGGCCTTGGGTCACGACCTCCCGGCCGGCCTGGCGTAGGGCGACGTTGAGCCACTCGAAGGGTCCGTCCGGAGAGTAGGCCCGGCCAAGGGCCTCGCCCGCGGCGACAAGGATGGTCGCGGCCAGGGACCGTCCACCCGCTGTCAGATGCCGGAACTGCTCGACAAGGGGTTCGAAGTGGACCCGATCCGGAAAGCCGCAGTTGGAGATCAGGACCCACTTCGAGCGCTTTGTGTCCGGTCTCAGAGGGTGGCCCGAGCGGTCACCCCGCTGGATGATGCGCGGTTCAAGAAGGGGCAGGGTTCGCTCCAGAACGCGCTTGAGCAGGGCGGTCATTCCGAAGTGATAAAGGGGGGTGGCGTAGACCACATAGTCGGCCTGCCGCAGCTTGTCCAGGACCTGGGTCATGTCGTCATCCTGACAGCACCGGCCCGGCGTGGTCGCCCAGCAGGTGTAACAGCCCTTGCAGAAGCCGACCCGGAGGTCCTTGGCCATGACCAACTCCGTGGCCGCTCCGGCCAAGGCGGCGCCTTCGAGAAAGGGGGAGAGCAGGGCCTGGGTGTTGCCGCGCCCTCCGCGGGGGCTTCCGTTGAAGGCCAGGACTCTGGTCGTGGGCGAACCCTCCCTGAGAAGTCAATCAGCCTGACCCTCGCTTACTTCCTGGGTCCCGGCCTGGTCTCCTGCCCGGACGGACTCGCGGGGCCGGGGGCTACGGGTCGCGGGTCTAAAGCCTCGTCGTGATCAAGTTCCCCGACTCGTAGCGGCGCAGTCCGGCCCGGAAGACCAGAATGGCCGCGGTGGCGAGCGTGGCGGCCGCGCCCGTGGCCCCGGCGATGAAGATTGGATCGGCCTCGCGCATCAAGCCGACCGGCATGTAGCTGATGAACCCGGCCGGCAGGGCCGTGAAAAGGAGAACCTTCGTCAGACCGCGGAAGATGTCGGTCGGGTAGGTGGCGAAGTGGATCAAGGCATTGACGAGTTGATCCGCCGCCGTATCGGCGTTGCCGATGAAGAAGGCCAGGCTCTGGGCCAGAGTGAAGAAGGCCGCGATGATGACCGCGGCCAGGAGGCTTCCCAGAAGGAATAGCCCGGTCGAAGCCCAGGTGGGGTCGCACAGCCAGACAAAGACAACCAACCCGAAGAGCACGTCGCCCCAGGCTGAGGCTTGGGTCCGGCTGACCAGGACATGGAGAAGCACGTTCTTGGGCTGGGTCAGGTAGACGTCGAGCCCTCCAGTGTAGATGATCCGCGAGAGCCGGAGAGCATTGCCGAAGAGGCCCACGGCCATTCCGTAGCCGGTGGCCGTGATGGCCCAGAGGGCCAGGACGTCGGTCCTACCCCAACCGGCCACGACCGGGAAGCGGGTGAAGTAGAGAACCCAGAAGGCCACCCACATTCCGTCGTTGATGAACATGCTCAGGACCTGGGTCAGGAAGGCGGCCCGGTACTCCATCTCCATGGCCAGGTTGGCCCTGAGGTAGGCGAGGACGAACCGCACGGTGGGGCCGCCAAGCCCACCGCGGCGTCGCCCTGCGTCGCCCGGGCTCGGCGCGCCTCGCCGGCTATTCCGGTCGCTACCCACCCTGGACATTGACCCGCTTCACCCCCAATCGATAGAGCCCAACGAGGCCGAGCCAGAGGAGGCCCAGCCAGAGGGCCTGCCGGCCCAGGAGGCGCCAGATCTCGGCGGCCCCGGCCCCGTGACCAACGAAGAGACGGGCCGGCCCGTAGAGAATGAGGTTGGTCGGCAGGGCCAGGGCGATGCGCCGGATGGCGGTTGGAAAGACGTCTAGCGGGATGAGCATCCCGCCGAAGATCATCAGCAGCCTCGAATACAGGAGGTAGAAGGAGCCGGTGTCCTCAAACCAGAAGGCCAGAAGCCCGATGGCCGCGGCGATGGTGAAGTTGAGGCCAAAGCCCAGAGTGATGGCCAGGGCCAGCCCCGGGATTGTCTCCGGCCGGAAGGGGAGGGGACCCACGGAAAGGAAGGCCATCCCTCCGGCGATGAGGAGGTTCACCGGCAGGCGGACCACGATTTCGCCGAAGTAGGTCGAGAGGAGGTAGAGGGGGTAGCTGTACGGGCGGCAGAGATAGTAGGCCAATTGCCCCGATTTCACCTGCTCGTCGATAACCACCGTGAGGCGGGGGAAGCAGCCGATCAGGGCCTCGGTCATGGCCAGGTACCAGATCATCTCCCGCAGGCTGAATCCGCCGATCTTGTCTTCACCAGTGGCCGAGTAGGTCGTCCGCCAGAGCTGGAAGAAGACGAACATCACGATGACCAGGAAGATGCCTCGCAGGAAGAAGTCGGCCAGGTAGGCCATATTGCTGCGGGTTGTCACCCCGGCCACGGCGGAATACTTGGCCAGTTGGGCGCCGGGCCGGAAGAGCCAACTCCCGCGATGGTCGGGGCTCGGGTGGAGGTCGCGGCCCCTCAAGTTCAACTCGAGCCGCCTCCCTCCACCCCGCGGGCGTAGATCTCGGCGATGACCTCCTCCAGGGGAGGGTCTCCGATGTTGATGTCGAGAACCCGGTGCTCGGCCAGGATGCGGCTGAGGACCTGGTCGACCCGCACTCTTTCCGTGTCGATCTCCAGCTTGACCCCGTAGCCCTTAGCCTTGACGACCCTGGCCCCCGCGCAAGCAAACTCGCCGGCCGGAGAGTCGAGCAGCAGGTCCAGGTACTTGGTCCGGTGGTAGCGCCGCTTCAAGGCATTGAGGCTATCGTCGTAGATTATCCGGCCGTGATTTACGACGACGACCCTCCGGCACAGGCGCTCCACGTCGCCGACATCGTGGGAGGTGAGAAAGACGGTCACGCCCTCCTCGCGGTTGAGGCGCCGGATGAGATCGCGGATGGTCTGGCGAGCGACGATGTCGAGGCCGATGGTCGGTTCGTCGAGGAAAATGAGACGAGGGCCGTGGATGAGGGCCGCGGCGATTTCGCAACGCATTCGCTGCCCGAGGGACAGCTTGCGGACAGGCGTCCGCAAGAAAGGACCGATCTCGAACAGTTCGACCAGGTGGTTGCGCCGGGAGGCGAACTCCGCGGCCGGGATCTCGTAGATGTGGGCCAGGAGATCGAAGGAGTCGGACGGCGGCAGGTGGAGCCAGAGCTGAGATTTTTGTCCGAAGACCGAGCCGATGTCGAAGGCCAGCTTCTCGCGCTGCCGCCAAGGCGTGCGGCCGAGGACGGAGGCCTCGCCGGAAGTGGGGTGGAGGATGCCGGTCAGCATCTTGATCGTCGTTGACTTGCCGGCACCGTTCGGTCCGATGAAAGCCAGAGCCTCGCCTTCCTCGACGGTGAAGGTAACCCCGGCCACGGCCAGGGTCTCCTGATAGTCCGGGTGGAAGAGGGCCCGCGCGGCCCCGCCCAGGCCGGCGGCCCGGGTCTTGACCCGGAAGGCCTTCGTGAGTCCCCGTACGACGACGGCTGACGAGGGCATCAGTCCCACCCCCTCCCGGCCACGACCACCGTGGCCGGCGAAGCTTCCGACCAGGGAGAGAAGAGGAAGTCACCGTAGACGTCGACCTGGCCGTGGAAAGCCATGGCGGCCACGGCGGCGAGTTCGTCGCGGACGATGGGGCGGAGGAGGGTCTCGGCCCGGTAGACGACCCTCCCGCTCCCGGCCTTCTGAAGCGAGGTGACGAACAGGACCAGGCCGTCCGCCCGGGGCAGGTAGAGACGCTGAAAGACCAGGTTCTCGGGCTGGGTCCCGGCGGCCTCGAGGGTGAGGGGTGGGAACTTCATCTCTCCGGTGGCCGCCAGGCGGTCGTAGTTCACTGTCTGGAGAATGGCCCCGCCATCCGGGGTGAGGACGCGGGCCATCTCGCCCAGAGCGGCCCCGAGTTCGGCCGCCGAGAGCAGGTGGGCGAGGGTGTTGCTCAGGCAGGTGACGCCCTCGAACAGCCTTCTTTCGTCAAAGGGCAAGTCGGCCAGGTTGGTCATGTCCGAGACAAGGAAGCGAGGCTCGCGCGGGTGGATCGGACCCCCAACCCTCGCGCCGCGTTCCGGTCCGGTCTCGGCCGGCAGACCCTCCGCCGCCCACTGGCCGATCCTGCCCCGGGCAACGCGGATCATCTCCGGCGAGAGGTCGACCCCCGTGACCTCGTAGCCGCGCCCGGCCAGGGCGAAAGCGTAGCCACCCGTGGCACAGCCCACATCGAGCAGGCGGCGAGCCGGGTGAGGCAGCCGTCCCAGCACGGCCGTGATGAAGTCGAGTTGGGCGCGTCTGGGCGGGAACAGGCGATCGTAGAACGGGGCCAGGCTCGTCCACATCTCGTCCGCCGTCACCTCGGGCCACCCCCTTGCCGCACCCCCGCCGTCGCGCCCCGCACGGCCGCACCCCCGCCGTCGCGCCCCGCACGGCCGCACCCCCGCCGTCGCGCGTTTAGCGGGGCATCATCCCGCATATCCTTGTCCCATGGCTTCCGACCCCAGGTCTCCCGACTACAGATCTCCCGGCGCGCGACGCTTGCCGCTGCTTCTGGCTTGCCTTCTCATAAGTCTGGCCGTCAGGTCTACTCTGGGGTTGGGCGTGGTCCGCGGCCTGTCCATGTGGCCAACGCTTCGTCCAGGAGACACGGTGGTCTTCGCCCGCGTCCTCGGGCCGACCGAAGGCTCGATGGTCGTGGCCGAACTGCCCGAGCATGGCCTGATCGTAAAACGCGTCGCGGCCGTCACCAACGGGACCTGCTTTCTCCTCGGCGACAACCGCGACCAATCCTACGACTCTCGCGACTTCGGCCCCGTGCCCGACCGGCGGGTCCTCGGCCGGATCATTGCCGTGTGGACCGGACGCGGAGCGGGCCGGGTTTCCACGATGCCGGCCGGCTCGCCCAAGGTGATGGCGGACTAGGCCACCGCCCCCTCCAGGAGAAAGTCTCTCACCGTCCTGGCGAAAAGCCGGGGCCTCTCAGTGCTGAAACCATGGGCCGCCCCCTCGTAGATCACCAGGCGCGCTCCGGGGATGAGCCCTGACAGGATGCGTCCGTTCTCCGGCGGGAGAAGGACATCCCGGTCGCCATGGATGACGAGGGTCGGAATCTTCAAGGCGGGAAGCCGGTCGCCGGCTTCGAAGCCGCCGATGGCCACTAGTTGCCGGGCGTATCCATCCGGGCGGATGGGGTGGCGTCCGGTGCGGAGGACCAGACCCGGCAGCCTCCAGAAGTGGGTCAGCATCCAGCCCGGGGCCAGGGTTACCTTGGCCAACTGGGCCGCGACCTTCCAGGCCGGCAGGCCCTCCTGGCTCGCGGTCATGATCTTGAGAACCTCCGATGAAGGCGCGACGCCGGTCCGCAGGCCGGGGGTCGTGCACCCGAGAACGAGACGGGCGACCCTGTCCGGGTAATTCAAGGCCAGTTCCTGGGCGATCATCCCGCCCATGGATATCCCGAGGATATGGGCCTTCTCAAGACCCAGGTGGTCCATCAGGCGGACGGTGTCCAGGGCCATGTCCTTGATGGTGTAGCTAGAGGCGGGTCCGGTGGTCCGGCCGGCGTCGCGGTTATCGAAGCGCAGGACGCGGAAGTCGCGGCTCAGAATCCTCACGGTCGAGGGTTCCCACCAGCCGGCGTCGCCTGAGAGACCCATGATCATAACCAGCGGCGGTCCATCACCGTCAAGCTCGTAGTACAGGTCCAGATCGCCGATCTTCGCCACCACCATCGCAAGGCAGCCCCCCGTCTTCCGCGGGCGATCTCGCCCTTTTCTTCCCTGTCGTCCAGGGGTTCGGAAGGAATGGTCCTAGTCCTGCCGGCAGGTCTTTACGGGTCCAGCGGCAAAGCCTACTCCCCGCACCTCCCGGAACCGGCTGGAAGAGCCGGGACCGGTCTTGGGAAGACAACCTCCACGGGAGAGGAGCCCCCCAATGCATTATCGCGACTTCGGTCGTCTCGGCTGGAAGCCGTCCGCCCTGGGCTTCGGGGTCATGCGCCTGCCCTTCCACAACGGAGACCCGGCTCAGATCGACGAACCGGAGGCCATCCGCATGATCCGACGGGCCATCGACCTCGGCGTCAACTACGTCGACACGGCCTACCCCTATCACGGGGGCAAGAGTGAGGGCCTGGTCGCGAAGGCTCTCGCCGGCGGGTACCGCAAGCGAGTGAAGGTCGCCACCAAGTCGCCGGTCTGGCTTCTGGAGAAGCCGGAGGACGCCGAACGCTACTTCACCGAACAGCTCCAGCGCCTGGAGATGGACTACGTCGACCTCTACCTCCTGCACTCCCTCGACGCCCGCGGCTGGTCAAAGGTGAGAGAGCTCAAGGTTCTGGACTGGGCGGAGAAAGCCAAGGCCGACGGCCGCATCCGCCACTTGGGGTTCTCGTTCCACGACCGAGTCGAGACCCTCAAAACCATCATCGACGACTTTAGCGGTTGGGAGTTCTGCCAGATACAGTACAATTACATGGATGTCGACTTCCAGGCCGGACTAGAAGGCCTGCGCTACGCCGCCGGCAAGGGGTTGGGCGTGGTCGTCATGGAGCCTCTCAGGGGAGGCGCCCTGGCCTCTCCGCCGGCGCCCGTGCGCCGGCTCTGGGAGGAACTGACGCCGCGGCGATCGTCGGCGGAGTGGGCTCTGGACTGGCTGTGGAATCAGCCCGAGGTCTCCGTGGTCCTGAGCGGGATGAGCACCATGGCCCAGGTCGAGGAGAACACCGCCAGCGCCGGCCGTTCCGGGGTGGGGTCGCTGACCGCGGAGGAGTCGGCCGTCTTCGACAGGGCCCGCGAGTTGACCCTCAAATCCGGCTGGATCCCCTGCACGGGCTGCAATTACTGCTCGCCTTGCCCGAACAAGGTCGGCATTGCCGATGCTTTTGCCGTCTACAACGTAGCCGTGGTCCCGGGCGACCTCGACCGCGGACGCCGCTGGTACTCGAAGCTTCCCGCGGAGAACCGACCCGACGCTTGCCAGGCTTGCCGCGAGTGCGAGAAGAAGTGCCCGCAAGACTTGCCCATCTCCGAGCTTCTGGCCAAGGTGCACGCGGCTCTGAAGGAAGACGAGCCCGAGACACCGGCGCCGCCGACGGAGGGTGAGGCCGGGAAGTAGGGCGGCAGAACCGGCCGTGGACGCGCGGGCAAGGGCGAGGGAGGGGCAGACAAAGAAAAAGCGCGGAGGCCGCGAGGCCTTCCGCGCTTTGACGTCTTTGGTGCCGGGGGCGGGATTCGAACCCGCACGGGGGGTCGCCCCGGGCGATTTTGAGTCGCCATCGTCTGCCAGTTCCGACACCCCGGCCCTGCGTCTCCGTGTGAAGCGTTTCGTATGCAAGCGAATTCTAACATGATGTTGCTGGTGCGGGCAACGACGGCGATCCACCTGGGCCCGCCAGAGGCCCCCGGGCGACGATCCGTTCAGGCCGCCGCAGGGAGCCGGACCGTCTTAGACGAAAATAGCGTCTATGGCACCGAAACCTCAACGCCGACCTGAAGCCGAGCGAGTCTACGCGATCCGCGGCGGGACCATCATCCTCCGCAACCTGGATTGCCTGGAGGGAACGCGAACTCTCGGCCGCCAGGCCGACGTCATCGTGACCTCCCCGCCCTACAACCTGGGCGTCGCCTACCGTCAGTATGACGACACGATATCGCGCGAGCGCTACCTGGCTTGGATGGACGACTGGGCCATGGCGATGAAAGACGTCCTGACCGAAGAGGGTTCCCTCTTCCTCAATGTCGCCGGTAAGCCCAGCGATCCCCTGGTGCCCTTCGAGGTTCTCGGCGTTGTCTCCCGGCACTTCACCCTCCAGAACGTCATCCACTGGATAAAGTCCATCTCCATCAGCAAGGAAGACGCCGGAGACTACCCCGCCTTGTCCGGCGACATCTCCGTGGGGCACTACAAACCCCTGAACACTCGCCGCTACCTCAACGACTGCCACGAGTTCATCTTCCATCTCACCAAGAGGGGCGACGTATCTCTCGACCGCCTGGCCATCGGTGTGCCCTATCAGGATAAGTCCAACATCGGTCGGTGGAAGCGCGTCGAGCGCGACCTTCGCTGCCGCGGCAACACCTGGTTCGTCCCTTACCAGACAATCCGGAGCCGGACCAAGGACCGGCCCCACCCGGCGTCGTTTCCGGTGAAACTGCCAATGATGTGCATCAAGCTTCACGGCGTCGATAAGACCCGCCTCGTAATAGATCCGTTTCTGGGTATCGGACCGTCCGCCGTGGCGGCGGCCCGACTCGGTCTCGATTTCGTCGGCTTTGAAATTGATTCGACATATTTCAAACAAGCGTGCGTGGCCGTGGAGGCGGAGACCGATCCTCTCGCATAGCCGGGCCTGGTGGCGGCGTATACTCCGCTTGTCTGTGTCGCCCTGCCCGGAGAGGAGCCGCCCTCGTGCTCTCGCGCCTTTCCCGCCGCCTGGTCGCCCTCGTCCTCTCGGTCGCCCTGATGTCACTTGTCTGGAGCGGACCAACCGCCGGCGCGACGGCCCCCAACGATCCCGGTCCAGTGGAACCACGACCGTTCCCGGACGACTACGGACCCGACCCGGCGACCTGCTTCAGCCCGCTCAGACTACCCTCCGAGGCCTCCGCGGGTGAGCCGCGCTTGGTCCTCAACGTGGCGGCCCGGCAACTCTACGTCTACTCGGAAGGGGCCCTCACCGCCGCCTACCCGACAGCCGTCGGCCGCCTGGGCCATCACACTCCCACCGGGCGGTACTCGATTCTCGGGAAGGCTTGCGGCCCAACCTGGTATCCAACTGACGGTCGCCCGCCCGTGCCGCCCGGCCCGCTCAACCCGCTCGGCACCCGCTGGATGGGTTGGAGCTGGTCGGGTTACGGCCTCCACGGGACCAATGCCGACTGGTCCATAGGGCAGGCCGTCTCGCTCGGTTGCGTTCGCCTGCACAACTCCGACGCGGAAAAGGTTTTTGACCTCGTTCGCATCGGAACGCCTTTGGAGGTGGTCTACGAACCGGTTGAACTGGCGATCCTTCGGGACAACGGGGGCGAGCCGGACAACGGGGGCGAGCCGGAACCGGCCGGCCTGGTTCTGGCGCTCTTTCCGGACATCTACGGGCGCGTTCCCGACTACGCCGCGTTCCTGGAGTCGAGGCTCGCCCTGGCCGGGTGGACCCTGCCCGCGGAGACGGTGACCTGGCTCCTCGGGGCCCTGGTTGGCTACGAGGCGGTGGGCCTGGACACGGCCTCTCCGGTGCTCCTCGGCTCTCGCTTGGTCGACACGCCAATCGTCAGGCTCGGCCGTTCTCCAGAGGATGCCCCGCTTGTGGCGGTCAGGGCCGTGGCCGAGGCCCTTGATCTTGGCGCCGGGTGGGACCAGGCCTTAGGACAGGCGACTGTCGACGGGATTGCCGTTCCGGCTGTTATCATGGGCGGGCGGGCTTTCGCCAGACTGGACGATCTGGCCACGGCCTCCGGGACGAACCTCGACTGGACCTGGGACGTTGTCGAGCCGGGCGAGTCCGCGGAGGTCGCGCCACCGCCCGCCTTGGGTCAAGACCTCTTCCTCCGGCACCGGCTGGCCATCTTCCCGGGACTGGTCTACGTCGACGGATGCGTCATCTCCAGGCAGGCATTCCGCCGGGGCGATGGAACTTATGTCCCCTTGAGGACAGTCGCCGAGACCCTCGGACTCCCTCTCCAGTGGGAGCCATCGACCGGCCTGGTGATCTTCAGAGGCCTACCCGTCCCTGTCCTCATCGACGACGGGCGAAGCTTCATCCGAGACGAGGACCTCGCCGCCGCTCTGACCGGCCTGGCGACTCTCCAGGTGACCGCGGACGGAGTGCTCATAGGCCGTTAGGCCTCGGAACCGGCAGTACCTGTCCTGCGTCTAAACCACATGGTTTGGTTTGCCCTCCGGCTTGTGGCCTGTCGGCTTCAGGCGGAGGGGTCGGGAGGTGGCTGGCCTTTGATCGATAGAGTGAAGGAAGCGGACCTCGTCGCTCGGGTGATCGGTGGCGACGGCGACGCCTTCGCGGAACTCGTTGAACCGTACGAAGGCAAGGTTTATGGTCTGGCCTACCGCATGTGCGGCAACCGCGAGGATGCCTATGACCTGGCCCAGGAGGCTTTTCTCAAGGTCTACAGGGCCCTCGGCCGGTTCAAGGGCGACTCATCCTTCTCCACCTGGCTCTATCGTGTCGTCGCCAATACTTGCCTCGACCAGCTTCGCCGCGCCAAGCGTTCCGGTCCCGCGACTTCTCTTGACGGTCCGATCGAGACCGAGAAGGGCGGGGTCAAACGGGAACTGGCCGATGCCACCTTCGAGCCGGAGAGTCTCACGCTACGGTCGGAGGTCGCCACGGAGATCCGGACGGCCGTGGCCCTGCTTCCGCCCGCACATCGGCTGGCCATCCTGCTCCGCGACTATCAGGATCTGCCCTACGAAGAAATAGCCCAGGCGATGGGCTGCGGTCTGGGGACGGTGAAATCGCGGATCAGCCGGGCTCGAGCCCTGCTCCGGGACCGGCTTGTTCGACGGGAACTTCTGTCCCAGGCGGGCGTCTATAGCGTAGGTCCGGCCAGAGCGGAGCCTTCCGCTTCAGTGGCCCGCCCGGCGAGAGGAGTTGATGCGTGATGGCTCGGCCCCCTTGTATCAAGGTGCGGGAGATGCTGTCCGCATACATCGACGGCGAACTCAGCCCCCAAGCCCGGTTTTCCGTGAGGGCCCATCTTGAGACCTGCCCGTCTTGCTTTGAGAAAATGGAGGCGCTTCGGGTGATCTCCGCCTCCGTCCGCGGCTGGCCCGGACCCGAGTTGCCGGCTGACTTCCACAGCGCCCTTACTCATAAGATCGCGGCGGAAGCCTCGACCGCGCGAGCCGGCGCGGCGCGAGTGGGTCCTCTCCGGCGTGGCCCTTCCTGGTCGGCCGGTGGCCTCGGCGACCTGTGGGGCAGTCTCGGTAGCCGGCTCCGGCGGTTCCCGCTTCGCGGGGCCGCGGTGGTCGCCGGCCTTCTCATCTTCGTCCTCTGGGCCGGAAGCTTCGCCTTTTTCATGGGCCTCCCGGTTCCCGGCGCCGAACTTCTCGGCCTCAAGCGTAGCTCGGAACCGGGCGCTCTCAGCGATACTACTTCACAAATCGGCTTCGACACCAATCGCCTCGGCGGAAGCGCTTCACCTGGCGGCGATGGCGTGACATCAGAGGGCGCTCCAGGCAAGGACACGAGTTTCATCGGCGCGGGGGGCGCCACTGGCCTCGGAAGTCTCTCCACGACGGGGCGGCAGGTTATCCTGAGCGTTAACCTGACCGTCCAGTGCGAGCAGGTGGGCCAGGCCAGGGACAAAGCGGTGTCGGCGGCCGAGGCGACCGGCGGTTTCGTTGAGTCGCTCAACTACTGGACCGACAGTGAGGGCCTCGTATCGGCCAGTATGGCCCTTCGTGTCCCGGCAGCCTCGCTCAGCAACGTTCTCGACCAGCTCCGGCAGCTTGGAACGGTTCTCGGAGAGCAAGCTTCCCGGGCGGACGTCACGGCTCAGCACATCGATCTGACGGCCCGGATCAACAACCTTCGTCTTCAGGAGCAGAGCCTCCTCAGCCTCCTGGGGAAGGCCCAGAGCTTGGGGGATATCTTTGCCATTCAAAGCGAGTTGGCCCGGATAAGGACCGACATAGAGTCCTACGAGAGCCAGCTCCGGTATCTTGACGAACAGGTCGACCTCTCCAGCATCTACCTCAGCCTGCAACCGGCCGGCGCCGGTCCTGGTCCCACGAGCGGGTTCTGGGAGCGGATTGTCGACGCCTTCCTGAGGAGTCTGCGCTGGATGGGCGGCTTCGCTGAGCAACTGGCCATCTTCCTGGCGGCGGTCCTCGCGCCCCTGGCTGTAATCGGTGGCCTCGGCTGGCTTGTCTGGCGGGCCGTTCAGACCAGGAGGCGACGGCTGGGAGCGTAGAAGGAACAGTCGAGATCAAGGGCGGCGGGGCTTTCGGCCCCGCCGCCCTTTTTGTAGCGCTGTTAGTGAGCCCTGTTAGTGAGTGCCTCAGCCGCTAGTCCTCCATGAACACCCTTCCAGCTATCTTACCCCCTCTCCTTAGCCAGTTGTCTAATCGACGCAGTGTTCTTGCTCCTCGACGCGCAGGACCGTGGGTTCAAGCGGTAGAAGCGTCATTACTACGTAATTCGCTCAGACCGTACCCACCCATCCACGGTCTGGACGACAAACAGGCACTACAGCACATGTTCCATTTAGGAGGGAAACCAGAAGTGAAAAAGGTACTTATCTCCGCTCTAGTGGTGGCGATGTGCGCCGGTATCAGCGCTACGGCTTTCGCCATCACCATCCCGTCCGTGCAACAGCCGGCGGCGTTCTCCGATATCGCCGGGCAC